>Ga0105046_10001506_pt1 | contig 35863 bp, 37 predicted proteins | sample MAT03_FD_78385 | JGI IMG/M metagenome (GOLD analysis project Ga0105046, IMG submission 78385) | Freshwater microbial communities from Lake Fryxell liftoff mats and glacier meltwater in Antarctica - MAT-03 (megahit assembly) | ecosystem: Environmental > Aquatic > Freshwater > Ice > Liftoff... | reverse complement strand
GTGCCGAACCCCCGCAGCAGAAATCCGACGCCCACAAAGAACTGCCTGAAAATTCCCGGACTACCGTCGCGTCTGGCCACGGTTCCAACCTAGCTGGCGCGGTGCGGTGCACGCGTACGTGGGGTGCCCATTCAGAACTCTTTCTGTGGGCGATACCGGACTCGAACCGATGACCTCTTCCGTGTGAAGGAAGCGCGCTACCAACTGCGCCAATCGCCCCGGATGCATTACCGGGCCAACTAACGATATCGGAAATCAGGCGAGGTCGGACTGCCGGGATGACACGCCGCGACCGTCACACGATTGGCTCTGGCCAGCGTGATCCCATACACTCGTCTAGCACGCAGCAATGCGTGCAGTGCGGATGTGGCGCAGTGGTAGCGCATCACCTTGCCAAGGTGAGGGTCGCGAGTTCGAATCTCGTCATCCGCTCGAGTGGAAAGTGTCAGTGACCACGTGTGGTTGCTGACGGTCCCCTCCAGGGTGGCGTGGCCGAGAGGCGAGGCAACGGCCTGCAAAGCCGTGTACACGGGTTCAAATCCCGTCGCCACCTCGGATGCAAATCCTGTGGTGCAAACCACAAACGAATCACCTTGGGCGGTTGGCGCAGCGGTAGCGCGCTTCCCTGACACGGAAGAGGTCGCTGGTTCGATCCCAGTACCGCCCACACAAGAAATGACCCGGACGATGTCTGGGTCATTTCATGTTTAAACTTCGCTGCATCGGCGCTCGCCCGTGCGGGCAGTGCTCTCCGGCACCCGACTAAAGTTGTGGGGTGAGTAAGACTGGATTTGAGCTGTTTACCGACCGGAGTGTTGTCGCGATGCGCGTCAACGGCGAGCTCAAAGACCTCGCGGCGACCACGCAGGAGTCTGATGCTGTCGAACCGGTGACGATCGACTCACCCGACGGCCTCAACATCCTGCGTCACTCTGCAGCCCACGTCACCGCGCAGGCCGTGCAGTCACTCAACCCCGATGCGAAGCTGGGCATCGGTCCGTTCATCACCGACGGCTTCTACTACGACTTCGATGTGGAGAATCCGTTCACGCCGGAAGACCTGAAGACCATCGAGAAGGCCATGGATCGCATCATCCGCCAGGGCCAGCGTTTTCAGCGCCGCGTCGTCACCGAGGCTGAAGCGCGCGCAGAACTGGCCGATGAGCCCTACAAGCTCGAACTTGTCGGCCTCAAGGGTGTCGCCGACGACGGTCAGGATGGCGAGTCTGTGGAGGTCGGGGGAGCCGAGCTCACCATCTACGACAACGTCGACGGTAAGACCGGTGAGGTCTACTGGAAAGACCTCTGTCGCGGTCCGCACCTTCCCAACACCCGCATGATCGGTAACGGCTGGGCCCTGTCGCGTAATGCCGCCGCCTATTGGCGCGGTTCGGAAAAGAACAAGCAGCTGCAGCGCATTTACGGCACGGCCTGGCCGACCAAAGACGAACTACGCGAGTACCAGGCCCGGCAGGAGGAGGCAGCCAAGCGCGACCACCGCAAGCTCGGGCAGGAACTCGACCTGTTCTCGTTCCCCGAGGAGATCGGCTCAGGTCTCGCCGTCTTTCACCCCAAAGGCGGAATCATCCGAGCCGAGATCGAGAACTACATGCGCGAGCGCCTGCGCGCTAACGGTTACGAGCTCGTGAACACCCCCCACATCACCAAGGGGCACCTGTTCGAGACCAGCCAGCACCTCACCTGGTACAAGGAGGGGATGTTCCCTCCCATGCACCTTGACGAAGAGGTGGATGATGAGGGTCACGTCACCCGGCAGGGTCAGGATTATTACCTCAAGCCCATGAACTGCCCGATGCACAATCTGATCTTCCGCGCTCGGGGGCGTAGCTATCGCGAGCTTCCGCTGCGCCTTGCCGAGTTCGGCACGGTCTATCGGTACGAGAAGAGCGGCACGCTGTCGGGGCTGACCCGCGTGCGCGGCCTGACCCAGGATGACGCGCACATCTACGTCACGCCCGATCAGGTCAAGGCAGAGGTAGCCAGCCAACTCGAGTTCGTGCTCGAGACACTCCGAGGCTACGGACTCACCGATTTCTACCTCGAAATCTCGTCGAAAGACCCGGAGAAATACGTCGGTTCCGATGAACTCTGGGAAGAGGCCACGGAGACCCTGCGCCAGGTGGCGGTCGAATCCGGTCTCGAGCTTGTATCCGATCCCGGGGGTGCCGCTTTCTACGGCCCGAAGATCTCTGTTCAGGCTCGCGATGCAATCGGTCGCACCTGGCAGTTGTCGACGGTGCAGCTCGATTTCAACCAGCCCGAACTGTTTGAACTGCGCTACACGGCTGCCGACGGCACGCGTCAGCAGCCCGTGATGATCCACCGCGCGTTGCTCGGTTCGATCGAACGGTTCTTCGCCATCCTGCTTGAGCACTACGCGGGAGCGTTCCCGGTGTGGCTTTCACCCGTGCAGGTCGTGGGCATCCCGGTGGCTGAGGCATACGAGGAGTACCTCGGCGACGTCATCCTGCAGCTCAGAGAACTGGGCGTACGCGCCGAACTCGACGACTCAAGTGAACGGATGCAGAAGAAGATCCGCACCCACACCAAAGATAAGGTTCCTTTCCAGCTCATCGCGGGCGAAGAAGACAAGGCCAACGGCTCGGTGAGCTTCCGCTTTAGAGATGGCACCCAGGAGAACGGCGTGCCGATCGCTGACGCTATCGCCCGAATTCAGGGTGCGATCGCAACCAAGGTGCAGGTCTGATGGTCACCGACTATGACGCAACCGAGTACCTGAACGCGGAGCCAGCAAGCGGATTCGCGGCCGTACCCGACGCGTTTCAACGGCTGTGGACCCCACACCGTCTGGCATACATCCAAGACGGCCAGCAGCCGGCCGAAGACGCGTGCCCGTTCTGTCTTGCCCCGTCGATGCCCGACGAACAGGCGCTGATCGTTGCTCGCGGCATGCACTCGTACGTGCTGCTGAACCTGTTCCCCTACAACAGTGGTCACCTGCTCGTGTGCCCGTACCGCCATGTTTCGACGTATGACGAGGCAACACCCGAGGAAGTTGCCGAGATCGGTAGTCTGACGCAGATCGCAATGCGAGTGCTGACCGAGACTGCTCAGGCCCACGGATACAACATCGGGATGAACCAGGGCCGGATCGCCGGTGCTGGCATCGCCGATCACCTGCACCAGCACATCGTTCCGCGGTGGGCGCTCGACTCAAACTTCTTTCCAATCATCGCGCAGACCAAAGCCCTGCCGCGCCTGCTCGGCGAGGTACGAGCTGAGATCTCCGCGGCGTGGCCCGCGAGCCACTGATGGCCGATTGGCCGCCGAAACTCCCAGAAGCACCCCAGTAGAATCTAGGATTATGAGCTCCAACAGCACGCCAGAAGAATTGGGAACCAACCGCGTCAAGCGCGGACTCGCAGAAATGCTCAAGGGCGGCGTCATTATGGACGTCGTTACGGCGGATCAGGCAAAAATCGCTGAGGATGCCGGGGCAGTGGCCGTGATGGCTCTCGAGCGCGTGCCCGCAGACATCCGCTCGCAGGGTGGAGTGGCTCGCATGAGCGACCCCGACCTCATCGATGGCATCATCGCTTCCGTCTCGATCCCCGTGATGGCGAAGGCGCGCATCGGCCACTTCGTCGAGGCTCAGGTGCTGCAGGCGCTCAAGGTCGACTACATCGACGAGTCCGAAGTGCTATCTCCCGCCGACTACGTGAACCACATCGACAAGTGGAATTTCACTGTTCCCTTCGTCTGCGGCGCGACCAACCTCGGTGAGGCGCTGCGTCGCATCACCGAGGGAGCGGCAATGATCCGCTCCAAGGGCGAGGCCGGCACCGGCGACGTCTCCGAGGCCACCAAGCACATCCGCACGATCCTCGGTGAGATCAACGCTCTCAAGTCGAAGAGCCCAGACGAGCTTTACGTCGCTGCGAAGGAGCTTCAGGCCCCGTACCACCTCGTGCGTGAGATCGCTGAGACCGGCAAGCTGCCCGTCGTGCTGTTCACCGCCGGCGGCGTGGCAACCCCCGCAGATGCAGCTCTGATGATGCAACTCGGTGCCGACGGTGTCTTCGTTGGTTCAGGCATTTTCAAGTCCGGTGACCCGGCCAAGCGCGCTGCGGCGATCGTCAAGGCGACCACGTTCTACGAAGACCCGCAGGTGATTGCCGAGGCATCCCGTGGACTCGGCGAAGCGATGGTCGGCATCAACGTGTCTGACCTACCGGCTCCGCACCGACTCTCTGAGCGTGGCTGGTAACGAACCGGTAGGCGTGCTCGCCCTCCAGGGCGATTTTCGTGAGCACATCGCCGTACTCCGTTCCCTGGGGGCGGATGCCGTACCGGTGAAGCGCCCCGAAGAGCTTGAGCGGATGGCCGGGTTGGTGATTCCCGGCGGCGAGTCGAGTGTGATGGACAAGCTCAGCCGACTCTTCGGCCTGGCCGAGCCCCTGAAAGCGGCCATCTCATCCGGGATGCCCGTGTACGGAACCTGCGCTGGCCTGATCATGCTGTCGGATTCGGTGCTCGACTCGATCGGAGGCCAGCAGACGCTGGGGGGCCTCGACATTGTGGTGCGCCGCAACGCGTTCGGATCCCAGCTCGACTCCTTCGAGACCGACCTGGACATTCCGGTGCTGGGTGAGCCAGCGGTTCACGCCGTATTCATTCGGGCGCCCGTGGTGGAGTCGGTTGGCTCGACTGTCACCGCGCTGGCAGAACTCGACGACGGACGCATCGTTGCGGTCGAACAGGGCAACCTGCTCGGCACATCGTTTCACCCGGAGATGACGGGGGATAGCCGCTTTCACGAATACTTTCTGGGCAAGGTGCGGTCGGCCTGAAGGCGGCGACGCGCGCTGCAGGTTCGTGGCGCGGTCAGACAGCGCTCGTGGAATAGTGGGGCCATGAAACTGTATTCCGACTTCGCCCCACGCCGGACCCGCCAGATCGTGGGCGATGTGCTCGCGCTGCTGACGATCGGGGCTTGGATCTGGCTCGGGGTAACCGTGTACCAGCTGGTTGAGAACCTCGCAGGTTTCGGGGTGCAGATGGAAGAAGCGGGCGCGGGTTTTCGCCAGACCATGACCGAGGTGGGCGACAACCTCGGCAGTGTGCCCGTGATCGGCGACGGTATCCGGGTGCCGTTCGACGGGGCCAGCGGCGCGGGAGCTGCCCTCGAGCAGGCCGGACAAAGCCAGCAGGATGCGGTGAACCAGTTGGCAACGGGCCTCGGAATCGGCATCGCGGTGCTCCCGATTCTCATGATCCTGGTGCTCTGGCTGGTGCCGCGCATTCGTTTCGCTCGCGCGGCGTCCCGCGCCCGCGCGATCATCACATCCGGCGCGGGGATCGACCTGCTGGCTCTGCGGGCACTGGCCACCCAGAAGATTTCGGCTCTCACGGCAATCGACGACGATGCGATGGCCGCGTGGCGCAGGGGAGACGACGACGTCATGAAGGCCCTTGCCCAGCTCGAACTCAAGTCGTCGGGCGTGCGCTTTCAGAACTGACCGAGTGTACGGTAGCGCGTGTACCGGAGACCCGCTGGTTAGAATGTTCAGCATGTCAGGCCACTCCAAATGGGCAACCACAAAGCACCAGAAGGCAATCAAAGATTCGCGCCGTGCAAAGTCGTTCGCCAAGCTCATCAAGAACATCGAAGTCGCAGCCAAGATGGGCGGTGCAGATCTCTCGGGAAACCCCACTCTCGTCGACGCGATCCAGAAGGCTAAGAAGACGTCGGTTCCCAACTCCAACATCGACTCGGCGGTCAAGCGCGGCTCGGGGCAGCTGGGCGAGGCGGTCGACTACATGACGATCATGTATGAGGGCTACGGACCCGGCGGAGTCGCGTTGCTTGTCGAGTGTCTCACCGACAACAAGAACCGGGCAGCCGCCGACGTGCGCACCCTCATGAACCGTAACGGCGGCAACCTCGCGGATCCGGGCAGCGTCGCCTACAACTTCACCCGCAAGGGCGTCATCTCGATCACGAAGATTGACGGTGTGAGCGAAGACGACATTCTCCTCGCTGTTCTCGATGCCGGTGCGGAAGAAGTTACTGATCGCGGTGCCGGCTTCGAGGTCATCACTGATACCGCACACCTGGTTGCCTCGCGTGAGGCGCTTCAGGCAGCCGGGATCGACTATGACTCGTCCGAAGCCGAGTTCGTTCCGAACCTGACCGTCGAGGTCGACGCCGACACCGCGCGCAAGGTAATGAAACTCATCGACGCTCTGGAAGAGTCCGACGATGTTCAGAACATATATTCGAATTACGACGTGTCGCCCGAGGTTCAGGCTGAGCTGGAGCAAGACTAGGGGGATGACTCCCCGAATGCCGCAGCGATGAGAGTGCTGGGCATCGACCCCGGCCTGACGCGCTGCGGAGTGGGAATCGTGGATGTCACACCGACACGCTCGGCAACGCTCGTGTACGTCGGTGTCATCCAGACCCCACCCGATTTGCCTCTGGAGCAGAGGCTGCTCGCAATTGCTCGGGGGATCGGCGATGCACTTGACGAGTACCACCCGACGGCTGTGGCGCTCGAGCGGGTCTTTGCCCAGCACAACCTTCGCACCGTGATGGGCACCGCCCAAGCCAGCGGGGTGGCGTTGCATCTCGCCGCATCCCGGGGGCTCACCGTCGGCCTGCACACTCCGAGCGAGGTCAAGGCCGCGATCACCGGTTACGGTGCCGCCGAGAAGAAACAGGTCGGCACCATGGTTGCCAAGGTGCTCGGGCTCGCCGCAATCCCCAAGCCGGCGGATGCAGCGGATGCGCTCGCCCTCGCAATCTGTCACGCCTGGAAGGGTCCGGCGCTCGTCGCGCCCGGTTCCGCCGGACTCACACCGGCTCAGCGCGCCTGGCGCGAGGCCGAGAAGGCGTCCTCGAACCGTAGGGTGTCTTCATGATTTCGTCCGTGCGTGGCACCGTGCTCGCCGCTGTCGGCACCACTGCGGTTATCGAGGTGGGCGGCGTTGGCCTGTCGATCCAGGTGACGCCTCCCGTCGCACTCACGCTGCGCGTCGGGTCTGAGGCGATACTGCGCACCGCACTGATCGTGCGGGAAGACGATCTTTCGCTTTATGGATTCACCGACGCCGATGAACTTGCGGTGTTCGACTTTCTGCGCGGAGTCACCGGGGTCGGGCCCAAGAGCGCGATGGGCGTGCTTGCTGCAATGACCCCCGCCGAGATCTCCCACGCGATTGCGATCGAAGACGACGCGGCGTTCCGCAAGGTCTCCGGTATCGGGCCCAAGACGGCGAAACTGATCGTGGTGTCGCTCGCGGGCAAACTCGCGATCGCTCCGCTCTCTCGCGCGGCAGCGGCATCCCGACCCACCGGCGTCGGTGAAAGCGTGACTGTCGCCCTCGTCGGTCTGGGCTGGCCCGAGCGCGTTGCCGCCCAAGCGGTCGATGATGCGCTCGCCTTAGCCAGCGACGCCGACCGTGCCACGGTGCCGGCCGTGCTCCGCCTGGCTCTGGCTAACCTCGGCCCGCGCCAGTCGTCGGGTGGTACATCGTGAGCCTCGAGTTCGACTCCATCGTGAGTCCAGAACCCGAGTCGGATGCCGAACTCGCCTTCGAGGGCGCCATGCGTCCTAAGTCCCTTGCCGAGTTCATCGGCCAAACCAAGGTGCGCGGGCAGCTGCAACTCCTGCTCCAGGCGGCCGCGATGCAGAACCGCACGCCAGACCACATCCTGCTCGCCGGTCCTCCCGGGCTCGGAAAGACCACTCTCGCGATGATCGTCGCCCACGAAAGCGGGAGACCGCTTCGCATGTCGAGTGGCCCCGCAATCCAGCATGCTGGTGACCTGGCGGCCGTGCTGTCGTCCCTCGTGCCGGGCGAAGTGCTGTTCATCGATGAGATCCACCGCATGGCCCGATCGGCCGAGGAGATGCTGTATCTCGCGATGGAGGACTTCCGCATCGACATCATGGTCGGCAAGGGGGCGGGCGCGACATCCATCCCGCTGGATCTGGCTCCGTTCACACTCGTTGGCGCCACCACTCGGTCGGGGATGCTGCCGAATCCGCTGAGGGATCGTTTCGGGTTTACTGCCCACCTCGAGTTCTATGACGAGCCCGAGCTTGAGCAGGTACTCGAGCGAGCCGCCCGACTGCTCGCGCTCGACATTGACAAGCGTGCGCTGGCGGAGATCGCCGGTCGCTGCCGTGGTACTCCGCGAATTGCTAACCGCCTGCTGCGGCGGGTGCGCGACTACGCGCTGGTAAAGGGCTCGGGTGCTGGGCTGGAAGCTGTGCACGCGGCACTTGAGCTATATGACGTCGATGCCCTGGGGCTTGACCGTCTCGACCGGGCCGTGATGCAGACCGTGCTCGCTCGCTTTGATGGGGGACCGGTGGGGCTCAACACCCTGGCTGTGTCCGTGGGCGAGGAGGCCGAGACGATCGAGTCGGTCGTCGAGCCGTTCCTCGTGCGAATCGGCCTGCTGACCCGCACACCGCGTGGGCGTGTAGCGACCCGGGACGCGTGGAAGCACTTCGGGATCGAGTCGCCCAGTGCCGGCGCCCGTGCCAATCCGGGCCTCTTCGGGGATGACCTATAATTCTTAGGCGGCCATTCAGTTAAGTCACCTTAGACTTGCCGGCCTACGACTCCCTTTTGGAAGGTAACCCCATGGATCCGTTAACTATTGGAATGCTCGTCATTCTTGCGGTGCTGATTTTCTTCATGTTCCGCAACAGCCGCAAGCGCAAGGCACAGCAGGAAGAACTGCGCAGCCAGATCGTTCCCGGCGCGGACATCATGACCAACTTCGGACTGTTTGGAAAGCTCATCTCCGTCGACGAGGTCTCCAACGAGGCTCAGGTCGAAGTTGCGCCCGGCACCATCGTGCGGGTACACCGCCAGACGATTGCCAAGGTTGTCGACCCCACAGTTGTCGATGCATCCGCACCCCGCTCGGTCGAAGAGGCGATGGCGATTGCGAACAGCGAGCAGGAAGAGCGCGACCGCGTCAAGCTCAACGAAGACACCGCGATCCCGCTGGCAGAGCCGGCCTACGGCGAGCGTGTGACCGACGAGGCGAAGAAGCCCGTACGTCGCACGACTAAGAAGGCTGCGGAGTAAGCACTACTCTTAGGTGCTGGCCCTCGTGGCTGGCATTTTTTCGGGTGCCCGCGCACAGAATGGCGCGGGCCCGCACAGAAAGCTGAGTTGCACAGGTGGCCAGATCTACCCCCGTGAAGAAAGCGTGGCGTTCGCTCACGTGGCTCGCGGTCATCATCGCAGGTCTCATCGCGCTTAACGGCGCCGGTGTGCTCTTCGGTGGCGGCTCGTGGGCTCCGAAGCTCGCACTCGACCTCGAGGGCGGCACGCAGATAATCCTCGCGCCGAAGCTCGAGAGCGGGCAGACGGTCACGACCGAGCAACTCGACCAGGCGGTATCAATCATCCGCCAGCGCATCGACGCGAGCGGCGTGTCTGAGGCGGAGATCAACACACAGGGCTCTCAGAACATCGTGGTGTCGATCCCTGGCATCCCCGACGACGAGACGCTTCGCCGCATCGAGTCGTCGGCGAAGCTCGAGTTTCGTCCGGTTATCTACACGGATGTCGCAGCGACGAGCGCGATAGACGGTTCGACCCCAGCGCCCAGCGACACCTCCACGCCCGCCCCGGAGGACGGCCTGTCGACTACGCCAACCGCAGCACCCACCGATGCCAGCGACCCCAACTGGGTGAGCCCGGCATTACTTGCCCAGTACCAGGATTTCGACTGCGCCACCCTCGACCGGGCCGCCACCAACGTGGCACCGATCGATGCACCGCTCATCACGTGTGAGCCCAACGCCGACAGTACCTACAGCTACAAGTACCTACTCGGACCGGTTGAGGTTTCGGGAGAGACGATCTCCGACGCCACGAGCGGTCTGATCGGTGGGCCCAACGGCGTCAGCACCGGCCAGTGGGGCGTTTTCATCACGTTCGACGGCACGGGCACGGAGCAGTTCTCACAGGTCACCGAGCGTCTCTATGGATTCCCGCAAAATGATCCTCGCAACCGCTTCGCGATCGTGCTCGACGGCAAGGTCATTTCCGCGCCGACGACTCAGGGAATCATCACCGACGGAAAACCCCAGATCAGCGGATCCTTCACCCAGGACACCGCCAAGACCCTGGCCGACCAGCTCAAGTTCGGTGCACTGCCACTGAGCTTCGTTGTCCAGTCCAACGACACGATTTCCGCCACGCTCGGTTCGTCCCAGCTGGTAAGCGGCCTACTCGCCGGCTTGATCGGGCTTGTTCTCGTCGTGCTCTACTCACTGTTGCAATACCGGGCACTCGCATTCGTCACCATCTCGAGCCTCGTCGTGGCGGGGATTCTCACCTATCTCGTGGTGACCATCCTGTCGTGGCGCGAGGGTTACCGACTGTCGCTTGCCGGTGTTGCCGGTCTGATCGTGGCCATCGGTATCACCGCTGACTCGTTTATTGTCTACTTCGAGAGAATTCGTGACGAACTGCGCGACGGCCGAGGGCTCGAGGGAGCCGTCGAGGCGGGCTGGAAGCGCGCGATCCGCACGATCATCGCTTCTGACACGGTCAACTTCCTTGCGGCCGGCATCCTGATTGTTCTCGCGGTCGGTAACGTTCGTGGATTCGCGATCACGCTCGGGATCACCACGATCATCGACCTTGTGGTGGTGGCGTTGTTCACGCACCCAGTGCTGCAGCTGATCGCTCGCACGAGGTTCTTCGGTGAGGGGCATCGGCTCAGCGGTCTGGATTCTCGAGCGCTCGGTGCCGTCTACCGGGGTCGCGCGCAGTTCCGGGCTCCCGTCGGCATCCCTGCCAACAAGCAGCTTGCCAGCAGCAAGGAAGCCGCTAAGCGTCAAACGATCGCCGAGCGCAAAGCGGCGGAAGCGGACTCAGCCCGCACCAAGGGGAAGGATTCCTGATGGCCAGCTTCTCTGACTTCGGCAACGACCTGTACACCGGTAAGCGTTCGTTCGACTTCGTTAAACGCCGCAAGATTTGGTTCGGCATCGCGATCGTCATGGTGCTTGCCGCGATCATCGTTCCCTTCCTGCGCGGCGGGTTCGTCTTCGGAATCGAGTTCAGCGGCGGTTCTGAGTTCACTGTCGAGCAGCCACAGGCCGAGAACGGCGTCATCGACCAGTCGCTGGCCATCGACGCGGTGCAGTCGGTTGTTGCGGATGCCGTTCCTCGCGTCTCGATTATCAACCAGGGGTCGGCGCTGCGGGTGCAGACCGACGTCGTGACCACCGAGCAGTCGACCGAGATTCGGGATGCGCTGGGCGCGGCCTACAACAGCGATGAGGTGAACACCTCGCTCATCGGTGCAACGTGGGGCGCTGACATCACGCGCCAGGCGATCACCGCGCTCCTCGTCTTTATCGTGCTTGCAGGCATCATCATGTCGCTGTACTTCCGCACCTGGAAGATGTCGGTGGCTGCAATGATCGCGCTCTTCCACGATCTCATCATCACCGCCGGTGTCTACGGGATTCTCGGCTTCGAGGTCACCCCCGCCGCGGTCATCGGATTCCTCACCATCCTCGGGTACTCGCTGTACGACACCGTCGTGGTGTTCGACAAGATTCGCGAAAACACCAACGAAGGCACCAGTCGCACCTTTGGTGATTCAGTGAACCTTGCTGTGAACCAGACCCTCGTGCGCTCGATCAACACGTCCGTCGTGGCACTGCTGCCGGTGGCGTCGATCCTGTTTATCGGTGCGTTCGTGCTGGGCGCAGGAACGTTGCGAGACATTTCGCTTGCCCTGTTCATCGGAATCCTCGTCGGTACGTACTCGACGATCTTCATCGCTGCCCCGCTCTATGCGAGCTTCCGTCAGGGTGAGACGATCGTGCGCAAATCTGACCAGAAGAAGACGGTCGCCGCGAGCCGCACCACATCAGGAGCGGTGCGCTAAAGCAATGGCGTATCCCGATGACGTCGCGTTGCCGCAGATCACGGCTGACGACGCCATAGCGCGGGTGAGCAACGGCGCCATTCTCATCGACGTGCGCGAGCAGGACGAGTGGGATGCGGGGCACGCACCCCAGGCACGCCTGATTCCGATGTCGGGGCTGCAAGAGCGTCTCGCCGAGGTTCCCGCCGATCAGAAGGTGCTGATCGTGTGCCACAGTGGCGCGCGGTCAGTGCGCGCAACCGATTACCTCCTCCGCGAGGGCTACGACGCCGTCAACGTGATCGGCGGTTTGGTCGCGTGGAATGCCGCTGGTGGCGAAATCGAGTCAGAGAACCCCGGTACCCCGCGGGTCTGATGCGAGAATTGGTGCGGGAGGTGCTCACATGACGGAGACGACGCAGAGCGCCGCCTCGTTCCGCTCCCTGCTTCCTCGACTGTTTTCTCGCGCGCAGCCGGCGGGGGCTGTCGATCGTCTCATTAAGACGGTTCGCACCCATCATCCGAAGGCGGATGTCGCGCTCATCGAGCGTGCGTACGCCGCGGCCGAGCGTGCGCACCGTGGGCAAACTCGCAAATCGGGAGAGCCTTACATCACGCACCCGGTTGCGGTAGCCCAGATTCTCGCGGAGCTCGGCATCGGCGCCAAGACGCTCGCTGCCGCGCTGCTGCACGATACCGTCGAGGACACCGAATACACACTCGACCTGTTGCGCCGCGATTTCGGTGATGAAATCGCCATGCTCGTGGACGGCGTCACTAAGCTCGACAAGCTAAAGTACGGCGACAGCGCTCAGGCCGAAACTGTGCGCAAGATGATCGTGGCAATGTCCAAAGACATCCGGGTTCTCGTGATCAAGCTGGCCGACCGCCTTCACAATGCACGCACGTGGGGCTTCGTTGAAGAGTCATCCGCGACTCGTAAAGCGCAGGAAACTCTCGAGATCTACGCGCCGCTGGCTCACCGGCTCGGAATCCAGGCGATCAAGCTCGAGCTCGAAGACCTCTCGTTTGCCGTGCTGCACCCCAAGCTGTACGTGGAGATCGAGAGCCTGGTGCGCCAGCGCACGCCGCAGCGTGAAGAGTTCGTGCAGTCGGTAATCGATGCCGTGTCAGATGACCTCAAGGCCTCGAAGATCAAGGGCGTGGTTGCCGGCCGGCCCAAGCAGTATTACTCGATCTACCAAAAGATGATCGTGCGCGGACGTGAGTTTGACGAGATCTACGACCTGGTTGGCATCCGAGTGCTCGTGAATTCGGTGCGGGACTGCTACGCGGTACTCGGCTCGATTCACGCGCGCTGGAACCCCATTCCGGGTCGGTTCAAGGACTACATTGCGACCCCCAAGTTCAACCTGTACCAGTCGCTGCACACGACCGTAATTGGCCCGCAAGGTCGGGCTGTCGAGATCCAGATTCGTACCCAGGAGATGCACCAGCGCGCAGAGTTTGGTGTCGCTGCGCACTGGAAGTACAAGGATCGCATCAACGGTGGCAAGGGTGACGATTCAGGCACGCTGCGCGACGATGCCGACATGGCGTGGCTTGCGCACATCACGGATTGGCAGGCCGAGACGGAGGACCCGGGGGAGTTCCTCGATTCTTTGCGCTTCGAGATCGGCGCCAAAGAGGTCTACGTCTTTACGCCGCAGGGCAAAGTCATCGGGCTTCCCGCGGGCGCGACCCCCGTGGACTTCGCATACGCCGTGCACACCGAGGTCGGTCACCGCACGATGGGTGCCAAGGTCAACGGGCGCCTCGTTCCGTTGGAGACCGCACTCAATAGCGGCGACTCGGTCGAGGTCTTCACCTCGAAGAATCCGGATGCCGCGCCCAGCCAGGACTGGCTGAACTTCGTCAAGAGCACCCGGGCGCGCAACAAGATTCGCGCGTGGTTCACAAAGGAACGGCGCGACGAGGCCATCGAGCAGGGAAAGGATGCCATCGCTCGCGCCATGCGCAAGCAAAACCTGCCGCTGCAGAAGCTGATGAGTCAGGACTCGTTTGCCGAGGTGGCGTCTCAGATGCGCTACGAGGATGTGACCGCGCTGTATGCGGCCGTGGGCGAGGGCCACGTCTCTACCCAGTCGGTGATCGAGAAGGTTCTCGCAACGCTGCAAACCGAGGCGGACACCGAAGACTCAGAGATCGAATTTGCGCCGAAGGGCCGCAGCAAGGCTCTCAAGAACAGCGACTCTGGCGTGCTGGTGCGCGGTGCTCCCGACATCCTCGTCAAACTGGCGAAATGCTGCACGCCGGTGCCGGGGGATGAGATTGTGGGCTTCGTCACGCGCGGCGCGGGCGTGTCGGTGCACCGCAGCGACTGCAACAACGTGAAGTCCTTGTTGATGGAACCTGAGCGCATCATCGATGTGGATTGGGCCGCCACGTCCAAGTCGCTGTTCCTGGTGCAGATTCAGGTCGAAGCACTCGACCGCTCTGGCCTGCTGTCTGATGTGACGCGGGTCTTGAGCGAGAACCACGTTAATATCCTCTCGGCCACGGTCTCCACCTCAAGCGAGCGGCTGGCCCTTAGCCGCTTCGTCTTCGAGATGGGGGACACCACCCACCTCGACCGGGTGCTGAATGCGGTCCGACGAATCGATGCGGTCTACGACGTGTACCGCGTAAATTCGGGCTAACCCGAGGGTGAGCCCCCGGCACAGTCGAGCAGGCGCTGTGCGGCTCGCCGTTTGTTGGGGAGGTTGCGGCGGCGATCCATCTCGGTGAGGCACTCGACCGCGTCACACTTGCCCAGCCGCATGAGTTCGGTCACGATGCTGACCTCCTCGGCACCGAAGTGATCACTGAAACGGGCGATATCAATCGCTGTGCGCCGAGGAGTCGTCACCAGCAGGTCGTCAACCGTGTAGAGATCCTCGGGATCGATCACAACCTCGCGCACCGTCATCCACCCGACGCCAGGTGGGCGAACGCGTGCGTCGACCGCGGCACACAGCTGGTGGTGGCTCGGGGGAGCGCTGAGTGCCCCCCAGATCCAGGCGGCGGAGCGCTGCTCCGCAATGAGGCGGCTAGGCAACCGTGCCCGCAATGCCGCAGCGCGATGGCGAGGTTGTTCGATCTCGTCCACCGGGGCGAAACAATCGTCAACCCTAAACAGTTCGCCGTCCAGCCGGGCGGCGCTCAGTTCGGCCTGAGGCAGGTCGAGCTTGGACAAGACGGACGGCAGGCGAGGGGTCATCCGTCCAGCGTGACGGGCAAGCCTGCGTCACAGTGCCGCGAGCGCAGATCGGTGGAGAACTACTGCTTGAGCGCGCCCAGCCACGCCTTGCGCGCGTCAAGGGCTTCCTGTGCGTCGGCGATCTTCTTTGTGTCACCACTCGACTTCGCGTCGGCGAGTTCGCGCTCAAGCTTCGCGATGGCGTCATTGAGTTGGCCGAGGAAACCGTCCGAGCGCTCCTGGCGCTCGGGGTTGTTCTTCTGCCAGTGATCCTCGTCCAGCTTGCGCACGGCGTTCTCCACCTTGCGCAGGCGATCCTCGACAACCTTTACCTGGTCCCGCGGAACCTTGCCGATCTTGTCCCAGCGCTTCTGGATCGAGAGCAGCGCTTCTTTTGCCTTAACGCGGTCTGTCGCGCTCACGAGCGGCTCGGCCTCGGCGAGCAGCTCGAGCTTCGACTCGAGGTTTGCCGAGAACTCAACGTCGTCTTTCGCGTCCGTTTCAGACTTCGCCGAATACAGGGCGTCGCCGGCATCTTTGAATGCGGCCCACAATGCGTCGTCGAACTTCTTGCCGGCGCGACCGGCCGCCTTCCAGCGGTCAAGCAGGGTGCGATACTCCGGGATGCCGTCGGCACCCTTTCCCACGAGAGCCTGCGCCTTTTCGACGAGGGCTTGCTTCGCGGCCCGCGCATCTTTGTGAACGCTGTCGAGCTCAGCGAAGAAGGCCTTGCGGTGACTGTCGATGGTGCTGCGGGCTGCGCGGAACCGCTTCCACAGCTCGTTCGCATCACTCTTGGGAAGCCGAGGCCCGTCGGCCTGGTGCTTCTGCCAGCGAGCGAAGATGTCATCAACGCTTGCCGTTACCTGCTTCCACTGCGCCTTCGCGGGATCCTGCGCGGCGAGCGTTTCGGCTTCGATCACAAGCGCTTCGCGCTCGGCGAGCGCCGCCGCAACGACGGCTTTGTTCTCTTCGGTCTGCTTCTCGGTGAGTTCCGTCACGGTGCCACCGAGCGCTTCGATCCGCGCCTGAAGTGCTGCAAGGTTGCCGACAGCGTTGGCGGTGGTGATTGTCGCACCGAGCGTCGCGACCGTCTTGGCGATGTCCGCGGCCGGAGCGCCACGCTTGGCCCGCTGCTCAACGAGCGTCACCTGGCCGGCGAGTTCCGTGAATTTGCGCTCGAAATAGGCCAGTGCCTCTTCGGGGGTGCCGTCCGGGTACTGCCCGACGGCGCGCTCACCCGATGCCTCGCGGACGAATACAGTACCTGTCTCGTCGACGCGGCCCCAGGGGGCCTGCTCTTCCGCCACGTGATTCACCCTTGCTTGTCGAAACTGGCCACCGCTGTGAGGCCGGTAACCAGCTTATGGCAACGAGTCGAACCGGGTCGGCGCGTTACTGGATCGTGAGGCTGGTGATCGTGGTCGCAACGACGGGCGCGCCGTCTGCGGCGCCGTCCGCGATACCGGGAGTCGCGATTTGCGCGATCAGTTCATCGAGTCCGCTGGTCACCTGCCCAACGACGCTGTAGCCGCCCGCGGTGTCTGCCGGAAGCGTCGTGTCGGCGAACACGATGAAGAACTGGCGACCGTTGCTGTACGCGTCGTTGCCCGCCCGCGCCATCGCAATCGTGCCAGCAGGGTAGAGGCCGTCGGCCGGCGCGTTCTCGATAGGACCGAAGCTGTAGCTTGGGTCGGTGGCTCCGGTGCCGTCGAGTGACCCGCACTGTAGAAGGCCAGCCGAGGGGGACTCCACGAGGCGGTGGCACGTCTTGTCGACGTAGTAGCCCGTCAGCGAGTCCGCAGCAATCGACGACACGGCCTGCGGTGCCAGAGTGCCGTCGAGGGTGATGCCCAGTGAGATCGTGTCGTTGAGAACCAGCGTTCCGGTGAAGATGGTGCCCTCGGCGAAAGATTTATCGGGAACAGTTCCGACGTTTGTGCCCTCGGTCACGGGTTCGGCCGAAGCACTTGCGGTTGGCTCCGCGGTCGGTGTTCCAGGGCCACCGTTGAAGTAAAAAATCTGCGTAACTGCCGCCAGAGATGCGATGACGACTATTCCGCCGATGGCAAATAGGTTGTCGCGTTTGCGTCGTTTGACCTGCGATTCGTGAACGGCCTGGCGGGCGTTGTAACGGCGCAGGCGCTCGCGCGCCTCACGTGCCTCGCGTTCGGTGTTCTTGCTCGCTGCCACGGTGCTCCTTCAATTGAGATCAGTGAACTTTACGATGCCGGTGCGAGGGCGACCAAACTCAGCCTCGGCGGCCGCGGTTAGCATTGCGCATATGGATGCACAGCCAGGGCTTCGCGGGGGAGCGACGCCTCTCGCGGTGCGGATGCGTCCGCGAACGCTCGACGAGATCGCCGGACAGAAGCATCTGCTGTCCCCGGGATCGCCTCTTGTGAGTCTCGCGACCGATAAGTCGGGGGCGCAGGGCTCCGTCTCGATCATTCTGTGGGGCCCACCCGGCACCGGCAAAACCACCCTCGCGAAGGCCATCGCACAGAGTTCGGGTCGCAAATTCGTCGAGCTGTCGGCCGTCACTGCGGGCGTGCGCGACGTTCGGCAGGTGATGGAGGAAGCGCTGTCGGCGCGCGACCTGTACGGGCTCACGACGGTTCTATTTCTCGACGAGATCCACCGATTCACCAAGGCACAACAAGACGCCCTGTTGCCGGGGGTGGAGAACGGTTGGGTGATCCTGATCGCCGCGACCACCGAGAACCCGTCGTTCTCCGTGATCGCGCCGCTGTTGTCCCGTTCGCTGCTGCTCACGCTTGAACTGCTCGACGAAGATGACATCGGCCTGCTCATCGATCGCGCACTCGACGCTCCCGAAGGGCTCAAGGGCGCGGTGCACCTCGAGCCAGACGCCAGAGCGGCGATTATTCGGCTGTCATCGGGCGACGCTCGCCGAGCACTGACCGCGCTGGAGGCATCGGCGCTTGCGGCATCCACGGGGCACGTCGGCCCACACCTGCCCGTCGTGACGGTTGAAGTGGTTTCGCTCGCGGTCGACCGCGCCCTGCTGCGCTACGACCGGCAGGGCGACGAACACTACGACGTGATCAGCGCGTTCATCAAGTCGGTGCGCGGCTCCGACGTCGACGCGGCGCTGCACTACCTGGCGCGCATGATCGAGGCGGGGGAGGATCCACGATTCATCGCTCGTCGCGTAATCATCAGTGCCGCTGAAGACATCGGCATGGCCGATCCGCAAGCCCTCGTCATCGCGATGGCTGCGGCCGATGCCGTTCAACTCATCGGAATGCCCGAGGGGCGGATCCCGCTGGCGCAGGCAGTGGTGTACCTGGCGACGGCACCCAAGTCCAATGCGTCGTATTTAGCATTGGATGCCGCGATCGCCGACGTTCGCGCCGGCAAAATCGGTCGCGTGCCGAAGCACCTTCGCGACGCGCACTACCCGGGGGCGGGGCGGCTTGGGCACGGCAAGGGATACAAGTACGCGCACGACTCGGACTTCGGCGTTGTTGAGCAGCAGTACCTCCCGGATGACCTCGTAGGAACGATGTATTACCGGCCCACCACCAACGGAAACGAACGAGATGTTGCCGCACGGCTCGAGAAGCTGCGCGCCATAGTGCGCGGCAACTGAACTCTGGTAAGCTCCCAAGGTTGGTCTTAGCCAACATTCTCACCTCAGCAAGTCCCCGGCGGTGTCGACGTGCCTCCGAACAGGCCGGGTGGGAGTACGTCTGTGAGCTGCGAAAGTCGCTGCCATGTTGTTGGAAGGAACCTGTGTCTACCAAGTCACGTACCCGTAGCAAAACTCGCCTGTCGCGCGCGCTGGGCATTGCCCTCACGCCCAAGGCAGCCAAGTACCTCGAAAAGCGCCCGTACGCTCCAGGTGAGCACGGCCGCACCAAGCGTAAGCAAGACAGCGACTACGCCGTTCGTCTTCGCGAGAAGCAGCGCCTGCGTGCCCAGTACGGCATCCGTGAAGCTCAGATCAAGATCCAGTTCGAAGAGGCTCGCAAGGCCGCCGGTCTGACCGGTGAAAACCTGGTTGAGCAGCTCGAGATGCGTCTTGACGCGATCCTCGTTCGCTCGGCAATCGCGCGTACGACCGCTCAGGCTCGCCAGATGATCGTGCACCGTCACATCCTTGTTGATGGAGGGCTTGTCGACCGTCCTTCGTTCCGCGTGAAGCCGGGCCAGCTCGTTCACGTCAAGCCACGCAGCGAGAGCATGGAGATCTTCCAGGTCTCCGCTGCGGGCGGACACGTCGACGTTCTACCGAAGACGCCCGGTTATCTCGAGGTCGAGATCGACAAGCTGCAGGCGCGCCTCGTGCGCCGCCCCAAGCGTGCCGAGGTTCCGATCACGTGTGAAGTTCAACTCGTCGTCGAGTACTACGCAGCACGCTAGCCTCCAGACTGGATAGTGTTGGAGAGGGTCACTTTCGAGTGGCCCTCTTCTCATCTTTAACGGAGGATCCCCATGACTGGTGGCGACATTGCTGGCCTGATCGCCGCGGCTGTTTTCGCGGTGTTGGTTGGGCTGCTGGCCCTGCCCATCATCAAACTCGGGCGCGTGTTCGACGAGACCAGCGACACCATCCGAAGTGTGAAAGACAACGTCACGCCACTGCTGCAGGAAGCAACGACAACCGTCAGCGAGACCAACAAGCAGTTGGCCAGAGTCGATTCGATCACCTCGAGCGTCGAAGAGGCGACGGGCAATGTGTCGGCGCTTGTGGCACTGTTCGCTGCCACTGTCGGTGGCCCGCTGATCAAGATCGCCGGGTTCTCTGCTGGCGTACGCGCGGCTGTTGGCGGACTGCGGGGATCCCGAAAGGTCGAGCCGGGGAACAAGTAAGCTGGACGCGTCGTCTATTTCACCCTCAATCCCAGGAGCTCATTATGAAGGGCCTACTTCTTCTCGCTGTTGGCGTTGCCGTCGGATTCGTCGTTGCGCACCAGGTTGCCAAGACCCCTGAAGGCAAGGCCTTCTTCGAAGACGTGGACAGCAAGGCTCGTGAGTTCGGCAACGCGGTTGTTGACGGATACAAGGCCCGGGAGGCAGAGCTTCGTGCGGCTGTAGCCGAGGCCGAAGACGTCATCGCTGATCTTCGTAACCGCTGATCTTCGCAACCGCTGACCTTCGCGACAGCTGATCCACGGCGTCGCCGCCGCACCGACGCCGTCAGAACCATCTTCTTTAGTACGGGACATGCATGTATACCGCTGATATCCAGAGCCGTTGGTTGAACTACTTCGGTGACCGGGGGCACACGATCGTACCGTCGGCGTCGCTCGTCAGTGATGACCCGACGCTGCTGTTTACGGTTGCTGGCATGGTTCCGTTCGTCCCGTACCTCACCGGGCTTGTGCCCGCTCCGTTCCGTCGTGCGACGAGCGTTCAGAAGTGCATCCGCACCCTTGATATCGAGGAGGTCGGCAAGACTCCGCGTCACGGCACGTTCTTCCAAATGAACGGCAACTTCTCGTTCGGCGACTACTTCAAAGAGCAGGCGATCGAGTACGCGTGGGAGCTGCTCACGTCATCCGAAGCCTCTGGCGGTCTCGGTTTCGACGAGAAAGACCTGTGGGTCACCGTCTATAAAGACGACGACGATGCGGTGAATTTTTGGAAAAAGACGGCGGGCCTTCCCGACGAGCGCATTCAGCGGCTCGACATGGACACCAACTATTGGTCGACCGGCCAGCCGGGCCCCGCTGGGCCGTGCTCGGAGATCTTCTTCGACCGCGGACCCAGGTACGGCATCGATGGCGGCCCCGCCACTGACGATGACCGCTACGTCGAAATTTGGAACCTCGTCTTCATGCAGTACCTGCGCGGCGAGGGCCAGGGTAAGAACTTTGAAATCCTGGGCGAACTGCCCAAGAAGAACATCGATACCGGCATGGGCATGGAACGGGTCGCTTTTCTCAAGCAGGGCGTCGAGAACATGTACGAGATTGACCAGGTTCGTCCGGTGCTCGACAAGGCATCCGAACTGTCCAGGCGCAAGTACGGCGCCAACCACGACGACGATGTGCGCATGCGGGTCATTGCTGATCACGTTCGCTCGAGCCTCATGTTGATGTCGGATGGTGTCAGCCCGAGCAACGAAGGTCGCGGTTACATCCTGCGGCGCCTGTTGCGCCGCAGTGTGCGCGCCATGCGTCTGCTCGGAGTCGAAGAGCCGACGTTTGCGGAGCTGTTCCCCGCGTCTCGCGACGCGATGAAAACCCAGTACCCGGAGGTGTCAACGGACTACGACCGCATTGCACGGCTTGCGCTCGGCGAGGAGGAGACCTTCCTCCGCACTCTTGCGAGTGGCACGACTATCCTCGACGTTGCTGTATCGCGCACTCAGCAGGCGGGGGCGACTGAGCTTGCCAGCGACACCGCGTTTCTGCTGCACGACACGTACGGCTTCCCGATCGACCTCACGCTCGAGATCGCCGAAGAGGCCGGACTCACTGTCGATCGCGATGCTTTTGACACCCTCATGCTTCACCAGCGCACCATTGCGAAGGCCGACGCGAAGTCCAAGAAGCAGCACCTGGCAGACCTGTCCGTGTACAGCGACTTCCGCGCATTGGGTGAGACGGCTTTCACCGGGTACGAGTACCTCACTACCGACAGCTCGATCCTCGGGTTGATTGTCGACGGAGTGTCAGTCACCTCGGCTGTCGTCGGTGACATCGCCGAGGTCATCCTCGGTGAGACTTCGCTGTACGCCGAGTCCGGCGGCCAGGAGGCGGACGCCGGCACAATCGTGGGTAAAGGCTTTGAGCTTGAAGTTCTCGACGTGCAGAAGCCAGTCAAGGGCCTCATCAGCCACAAGGTACAGGTGACCTCGGGTGAGGTCGCTGTCGGGGATACCGCGACCTCGGTCGTTGACCCCGAATGGCGTCGCGGCGCGACCCAGGCACACTCCGCCACACACCTCATCCACGCAGCACTTCGTCAGATCCTCGGGCCGGAGGCGCACCAGTCCGGTTCCTACAACAAAGCGGGCTATATGCGGCTCGATTTCTCCTGGAACCAGGCCCTGTCGCCCGCCACCCGCAGCGAGATCGAAGAGGTCGCCAATAATGCGGTGCGCGACAACCTTGAGGTGGACACGCGAATCCTGCCCCTCGACGAGGCGAAAGCGCTCGGCGCCATGGCGTTGTTCGGCGAGAAGTATGGCGACACCGTGCGAGTCGTGCAGATTGGTGGCCCATGGTCACTGGAACTCTGCGCGGGCACGCACGTGGCGCGCTCGTCAGAGGTGGGACTGATCAACCTCGTGAGCGAGTCGTCGGTGGGTTCAGCCAACCGTCGAATCGAATCCCTCGTCGGAATCGACGCATTCCGTGACCTGGCCACCGAGCGTGCGATCATCTCGCAACTTACATCGAGCCTGAAGACCCCGCGGGAGCAGCTACCCGACCGGATTGCCGACCTGATGGCCAACCTGAAAGCTGCGGAACGCAAGATCGCGCAGTACGAGCAGGGCCAGCTCGCGCAGCGGGTGCCCGCGCTGGTTGCCACCGCTCGCCCCGTCGGCGCGGCCACTCTAGTCACCGAGTTCGTTGGCTTGCTCGGGTCGAGTGACGACCTTCGCGGGCTGGTCACCAGCGTGCGCGAACGTTTGGGATCCGACGCCTCCGTTGTTGCCCTCGCGGCGGAGATTGACGGAAAGCCGGCCGTTATCGTCGCAGCGAATGATGCAGCGCGCGGCCTGGGACTGAAGGCTGGCGTGCTCGCGAAGCTGGCCGCAGGCATCCTCGGCGGTGGCGGTGGCGGTAAGGATGACATGGCGCAGGGGGGCGGTTCGAATATCGCCTCGATTCCTGCGGCCCTGGACTCGATCGCTTCGGCAGTGTCGGCGTAGGCGTGCGGTCGGGAGTTCGGCTGGGCGTTGATGTGGGAACAGCCCGCATTGGAGTTTCGCGCAGCGACTTCCACGGGATGCTCGCGACCCCTGTCGAGACGGTGGCCCGCGGTTCTGGCGACCTGGCTCGCATCGCGGCTATCGTCTCGGAAGTCGAGGCGATTGAGGTAATTGTGGGCTTGCCTCTAGCGCTGTCCGGCCGCGAGACGGCCTCGACCGGCGATGCCAAGGCGTTCGCGGGCGAGATCGCGCGAGCGGTGCCAGTACCGGTTCGACTCATTGACGAGCGCCTCTCGACCGTCTCTGCGCACAGTGCGCTTCGGGCATCCGGACGCACCGCTAAGAACTCGCGTTCCGTAATTGATCAGGTTGCCGCGGTTATAATTTTGCAGCACGCCCTCGACTTCGAGCGCTCGGCCGATACGTCGCCCGGTGCTGTCGTTGACCCTGACGAAGGATTGTAGAGATGGCGAACGAGCCGAGCTGGGAAAGCATCTTCACCCCGCGCCCGACCGATCCCGCGGCTGAACTTGCCGCTGCGAAAGCGACCCCAGAGCAGCTACCACAACTGGTTGAGCCGGCACCGGTGGCCGCCGTGTACCCGCCAACACAGGCATACCCCGTTGGGTCCGCCGCGGAGCAGTACCCGGCCCAGTCCACCGATCCCACGCCTGGCGTGCCCGTTGCCGCTGAGCAAGTTCAGCCGGTCGCCGCGGCTGACGACCCCTTTGCCGCGCTATTCGGAGAAGCTGCGCCCGTTGCGGCATCTGCCCAGCTGGCCACGGCCGCGCCCGGGTACCCGCCGACCACCTCGTCTACCGTGCCACTGACTCGTCGCGAGCTTCGCGAGAGCGAGGGGCGACCGCGCAGTGGTGACTCCGGTGGGGGTTCGGGCAACGACGGCGGCGGATCGCACGGCGGGAGGGGTGGCGGCGATAAGCCAAAAAAGAAGCGCAATCTGCTCTGGCTCAAGATAACCCTGCCGATCGTGCTGGTGCTCGGTGCTGCGGGTGGCGTGGCAGCCTTCGCCTGGATCAACTATGAAGAGCAGGTGCGAGAGATTCTCGGCATCCAGCTGCCGACCGACTACGACGGCACGGGCAACGGCGAAGAGGCGATCATCACGATCCAGTCCGGCGATATCGGGTCGGATGTCGCGAACCGCTTGCATGACGCGGGAGTCACGATGACCTTCGACGCGTTCTATGACCTGCTGTTGTCCCTCGACGAAGACCCTGGCTTCCTTCCCGGCAACTACGCCTTACAGAAGGAAATGAGCGCGCAGTCGGCGCTGGATGCCCTGCTCGACCCCGCAAACAAGGTCACCGACAAACTTCTCATCACCGAAGGCACAACGCTTCCGAGCGCGCTGCAGATCATTTCTGAGACCACCGGTATACCGCTGGAAGATCTGCAAACCGCGTCGGCCGATCTTGCGTCCTTCGGTTTACCGGCGGAGGCGCCGAGCCTCGAGGGGTACCTTTTCCCCGCCACCTATCAACTCGACGGAGGTCAGAACGCTCGCGACGTGTTGCAGCTGCTCGTCGATACGATGTTCCAACGCCTCGACGACGCGGGGGTCGCGGTCGAGGATCGACATCGAGTACTCACGATGGCGTCGATAATCCAACGTGAGGCGGGGTCGAACCAAGACGACTTCTACAAGATTTCGCGAGTGTTCACGAACCGCCTCGAACAGGGAATCAATCTCGAATCCGACGCGACGGTCGCGTACGGCGCCGACACCCTTCACACGGTGTGGACGACGGACGAGGCACGTGCCGATGCGAGCAACCTCTACAACACCTACGCCAACCCTGGACTGCCGGTCGGCCCTATCGGTGCGCCCGGCGACCTCGCGATCGACGCGGCTCTGAATCCGGCGGATGGTCCCTGGCTGTTCTTCGTTCCGATCAACCTGGCAACGGGCGAGACCATGTTCTCTGAGACGGTCGACGAGCACGAGCAGTGGGTAGAGGTTCTGCGTGAGTGGTGCCGCGCGAGCGAAGAGAACTCCTCGTACTGTGAGTAGCGCGCCGCGAAGCAAACTCGCGGTTCTTGGCTCGCCGATCCATCACTCGAAATCCCCGGCGATCCAGCGCGCCGCCTACCGGGTGCTCGGGCTTGATTGGCAGTACGACGCGGTTGAGGTATCAGGCGACTCGTTGGCCGAATTCGTTCGGTCCCGCGACGAGAGTTGGCGCGGCCTATCGCTGACGATGCCGCTCAAACGCGACATCCTGCCGCTGCTCGACTGGCGGGATCCGCTCGTCGACACCGTCGGTGGGGCCAACACCGTGTTGTTCAGCGAAGACGGGCTCACAGGGTTCAACACCGATGTGCGGGGCGTGACCGAATCCTTTGCGGATGCGGGACTCACATCCCTGCAGTCCGCTCAGATCCTGGGCGCCGGGGCCACAGCCGCGTCGGTACTGGTCGCTGTGATCAGCCTCGGAGCGCAACGCATTGTTATCTCAGCCCGTACGCCCACGAGCGCGCAACCGCTCGTGGCGCTGGGGGAATCTCTCGGGGCCGAGGTTGTCGTGCACGGCTGGGGCATTTCCGACCGCTCGCTAGTCGCGCCCGACGCCATCATCAGTACGCTGCCGGGCGGCGCAAACGACATGGTTTTCGCTGCACCGATTCGAGAACAATCAGTACTTTTCGATGTCGCTTACGACCCCTGGCCGAGCGAACTCGCCGACTCGTGGGCCGAGGTGGGCGGCAAGGTCATATCCGGACTGGACCTGCTCATCCACCAGGCGGTGGGCCAGGTGCGCATATTCGTCAATGGCGCCCCCGACCAAGCACTGCCGAACGAGCCCGCCGTCGTTGCCGCCATGCGCGCCGCGGTCTGAAGCGCGCGCACATTCTGAAAGGATGGGGCCATGCTTCGTTGGTTGACTGCTGGTGAGTCGCACGGTCCCGAACTCATCGCCATTCTCGAGGGGATGCCCGCGGGCGTGCCCATTTCCCCCGAACAGATTCAGGCCGACATGCACCGCCGCTCGCTCGGTTATGGCCGCGGCGCGCGGATGAAGTTCGAGCAGGATGCGCTGTCGATAAGTGGAGGCATCCGCTTCGGCCTCACGATGGGTAGCCCCATCGCGCTGCGGATCGGTAACACCGAATGGCCGCGCTGGCGTGAGGTCATGAGTGCAACCCCGGTCGACCCCGAAATGCTGCCCAAGGGTCGCGGGGCGGCGCTGACGCGCCCGCGACCTGGCCATGCCGATCTGGTCGGAATGCAGAAGTACGACTTTCCGGAGGCTCGAAATGTGCTTGAGCGGGCCAGTGCACGCGAGACCGCAGCGCGTGTCGCACTCGGTTGCGTAGCGCGCGAGTTCTTGCGGGGCCTCGGAATCGAGTTGGTGAGCCACACCCTCTCGATCGGAAAGGTGCGGGTTCCGGAAGGCTCCGCGCTGCCTGTACCGGGCGACGTGGCCACGCTTGACTCCGACCCGCTGCGCTGCTTCGACGCCGAGGCATCCCTGGCCATGGTCGCCGAGGTCGACGAGGCTCACAACGACGGGGACACCCTCGGTGGTGTCGTGGAGGTCTTGGCATACGGCGTTCCACCAGGGCTTGGCTCGTACACGCACTGGGACCGCCGACTTGATTCGCAACTGGCCGCCGCAATAATGGGTATCCAGGCGATCAAGGGGGTCGAGATCGGTGATGGGTTCACGACCGCGACTCGCCGGGGATCCGAGGCGCATGACGAACTCGTGATCGGGGATGACGGGATCACCCGGCTCTCTGATCGCGCCGGCGGCACCGAGGGTGGCATGAGCACCGGCACGGTGTTGCGAGTGCGTGCGGCGATGAAACCGATCTCGACAGTTCCGCACGCGCTACGAACGGTGGATGTTGCGACCGGGCAGGCTGCCGAGGCTCACCACCAGCGTTCCGACGTGTGTGCGGTTCCCGCGGCGGGAGTCGTCGCGGAGGCCATGGTGGCTCTGGTGCTGGCAAACTCGGTTCTCGAAAAATTTGGCGGCGACTCGCTTGGCGAGACGCGCCGCAACCTCGACGCCTACCTTGCCGCAATTCCGGATGCCCTCACCACGGCACCCCGATCGCAGAGTGAATAGCGTGGGCGCCGTTGTCGTGCTGATCGGAGCTCCGGGGGCAGGCAAAACCCGCACCGGAAAGCGGGTCGCACGGCTATTGGATGTTCCGTTTATCGACGTTGACCGGCGAATCGTCGCGACGCACGGCCCGATCGCTGACATCTTTGCCGCGCACGGAGAGCCACACTTCCGCGCGATCGAACGTGCCGAGGTGGTGCGAGCCCTCCACGAGCGCGCGGTCGTCACCTTGGGCGGCGGGGCGGTGCTCGATGTCGACACTCAGGCTGATCTCGCCGCGCACCGTACCGTGCAACTGACGGTGAGCCCGGAGGCGGTGGAGAAGCGCATTGTCGGCGGCAAGCGCCCGCTCGTGGCCGACGGTATTGATGCGTGGTCGCGCCTGGTCGCCACCCGACAGCCCATTTACGACAGGTTGTCGCAACTGACGATCGACACCTCGGGTCAGCCGCTCGACCGGGTCGCCCGACAGATTGCCGACTGGCTCGAATCGGAGACACTGTGACAGAGATCACCATCATTCCCGTCACGGGAGTCGACTCGTACGATGTCATCATCGGCCGAGGGGTGCTCGCCCAGCTTCCCGAGCAACTGGGTTCGCGCGTTGCCAAAGTGCTCATCGTTCACCCCCCGACGCTCGGAGCGAAAGCGAACCTGCTGCGCGAAAGCCTGATGGACCGTTTCGAAGTGCTTCTCGCAGAAGTGCCCGATGCCGAAGATGCCAAACGGGTCGAGGTCGCGGCCTTCTGCTGGCAGATCATGGGTCAGACCGATTTCACGCGAACGGATGCCGTGATCGGCCTCGGCGGGGGAGCCACAACCGACCTGGCTGGTTTCGTTGCCGCGACCTGGCTGCGCGGTGTGAAGCTCATCCAGGTTCCGACGAGCGTCGCAGGCATGGTCGATGCCGCCGTCGGCGGCAAGACCGGGATCAACACGTCGGAGGGCAAGAACCTCGTCGGCGCGTTCTACGCCCCGGCAGCTGTGATCGTGGACTTCGACCTTCTCGACACCCTGCCCCGCAACGAGATCCTCGCGGGATTCGCCGAGATCGTGAAATGCGGCTTCATTGGCGAGCCCGAGATTCTCGACCTCATTGAGGCGGACGTTGATCGCGTGACGGATCCGACGACGGCGGAGTTTCGCCGCGTCGTCGAACTCTCGATTGCGCTCAAGGCTCGGGTGGTCGGCGAAGACTTCAAGGAGTCGGGGCTGCGCGAAATCCTCAACTACGGACACACCCTCGGCCACGCGATCGAGCACGCCGAGCGCTACCGCTGGCGCCACGGTGCGGCGATCTCGGTCGGAATGGTTTTCGCCGCGGAACTCGGCCGCATTGCGGGATCGCTGAGCGATTCCGTGGTGGACCGGCACCGCAGCATCCTCGAATCCCTCACGCTACCGACCGACTATGCGCTTGGCCGCTGGCCGGCCCTGCTGGCCACCATGCAGCGCGACAAGAAGGCACGAGCGGGAATGATGCGCTTCATCGTGCTCGACGACATCGGCAAGCCGACCACTTTGGCAGGGCCCGAAGAGGCTCTGCTGTTCGCCGCCTACCAGGAGGTCGGGGTCTAGATGACCGTCGCGCAGGCGCTCTGGGGCTTCGCGGTCGTTGCGGCACTGCTCACTATCATCCCGGGGCTCGACACGACCCTCATCCTGCGATCTGCGCTCACCCAGTCGAAGAAGCACGCGTACGCGACGGCGTTCGGCATTGCGGCGGGCACATTTGTGTGGGGCGCTGCCGCGGCAGTGGGTGCGGCGGCGCTGCTGGCCGCATCTGAGGTCGCGTTCACGGTGCTCAAGCTTGTGGGCGCCGCGTACCTGCTCTTTCTCGGCATCGCGATGATTGTGAAGTCGGTGAGGAGGCGGGGCGAGAGTGATGCGGGCGCGTCGCCACGTCCCCGAGGATCGGTCTGGGCCGCATTCTGCCGGGGCGCCCTCACCAACCTTCTGAACCCGAAGGTCGGAGTGTTCTACATAGCACTCATCCCGCAGTTCATCCCGCCAGGAGTGATGCCGCTCGGCATGGGATTACTGCTCGCGGGCGTGCACATCGTGGAATCGCTGATCTGGTTCACGGCGATTATTTTCGCGTCGCAGCTCGCCCGACGGTGGCTGTCTTCTCCACGGGTAACGGCGTGGATCGACCGCTCTACAGGCGGCATCCTCGTGGGCTTCGCGGGTCTGCTCGTGCTGGAATCGCGAGCCGGGTAAGCAACCCGTCGATACACTCGAACCCGTGACCACAGTGCTCGTCCTTAACGGACCCAACCTCGGCCGCCTCGGCAGCCGCGAACCCGACGTGTACGGCAGCGGCACGCTCGACGACCTTCGCGCGCGGCTCGAGGCCGAGGCATCCGCGGGGCTGTCGATCGACCTGCGGCAGACAGACGACGAGGCAATACTTATCGGCTGGCTGCACGACGCGGTCGATGCGTCGAGCCCGGTGATCCTCAACCCCGCCGCGTTCACTCACTACTCCTACGCGCTTCGGGATGCCGCAGCTCTGGTTACCAAGGCGGGTCTGATTCTCGTTGAGGTTCACCTCTCTAACCCGCACGCGCGGGAGGAATTTCGCCACAACAGTGTGATATCGGGAGTCGCCACCGGAGTCATCGCGGGTTTTGGGTTCGATTCCTACTCCCTTGCCCTCGATCTCGTAACGCGCCGTCTCGGGTAGACTCGTGCGTCGGTCCGAAATCGACTTCGCTCGATCGCCGAATATCTTCACTACGAAACGGATTACTCATGGCCTCTACCGCTGACATCAGGAACGGCGTCGTTCTCAATATGGACGGCCAGCTCTGGACGGTCATCGACTTCCAGCACGTCAAGCCCGGCAAGGGTGGGGCATTCGTGCGCACGAAGGTTAAGAACGTGATGAGCGGCAAGGTCGTCGACCGCACGTTCAATGCTGGCGCGAAGATCGAAACCGAGACGGTCGATCGTGCGGACTTCCAGTACCTCTACAAAGACGGCGACAACTACGTGTTCATGGATCTGGGCAACTACGACCAGATCACGCTCTCTCCGGCCAACGTGGGCGACGCCCCGAACTTCATGCTTGAGAATCAGAACGTGACAATCGCGCTGCACAACGGCGACCCGCTGTACGTCGAACTTCCGGCGTCGGTGGTGCTCGAGATCACCTACACGGAGCCTGGGCTGCAGGGGGATCGTTCCACTGGCGGCACGAAGCCGGCGACGGTCGAAACCGGATACGAGATCCAGGTACCGTTGTTTCTCGAGCAGGGCACGAAGGTCAAGGTCGATACCCGCGATGGCAGCTACCTCGGGCGCGTGAACGACTAATTGGGTGCACGCACCAAAGCTCGCAAACGCGCGCTCGACGTTTTGTATGGCGCGGACGTTCGCGAAGAGTCGATAAACGCTGCCCTCGCCGCTGAGCAGGCACGAGCGGATGCCGACCCTAAGCGCGCAAACTCCTGGGCGTACGCCCGCGAAATCGTGGTGGGTATAACCGACCATGGTGACGAGATCGACGAACTGATCGAGACGTACTCGCAGGGTTGGCCCATCGGGCGGATGCCCGCTGTCGACAGAGCGCTGTTGCGGATCGGCCTGTGGGAGATCTTCTACAACGATGATGTTCCTGACAGTGTCGCGATCGCGGAGGCGGTCGAATCTGCCCGAGTGCACAGCACGGAAGATTCTGCGGGCTTCGTTAACGGACTTCTCGGGCGCATCGCGGCGTCGCGCGCCTAACAATCCGCAGGGCTTCGACCGAACATTTCCCAGCGTTACGCGCGGATTATGTCGGGCTGCGGGAGGCCTCTAGGTTTCAGGTATGCCCTCCTCGACAACTCGTTCGCGCACGTCCGCGCCCGCGCTGTCGGTGACGCTGGATGGCGTGGGTCGCACTTTCGAGGGTGCGAAGGGCGAGGCATCCCGCACCGTACTTCGTGACGTGAACCTCGAGATCGCGGCAGGCGAGGTCATCGCATTGCTCGGCCCGTCGGGGTGCGGCAAGTCGACGTTGCTTCGGCAGGTCAGCGGGCTGGATCATCCCGACACCGGGTCGGTGCAGATCGACGGAACGCCGTTGGTGGGCGTCGACCAGCGGAGCGCTGTTGCGTTTCAGGAACCACGGCTGCTGCCGTGGCGCACAATCGCACACAATGTTGATCTGGGTCTGCCTCGCGACACCGCCACGAGCGAGCGTCGCGAACGCGTCGGTGAACTGCTCGCGCTCGTTCAGTTGACGGATGCCGCGGCTCTCCGCCCGCGTCAGATCTCGGGTGGAATGGCGCAGCGCGCCTCGCTGGCCCGGGCACTGGCTCGCGGCCCCGGAGTATTGCTTCTGGACGAGCCGTTTGGTGCACTCGACGCGCTCACCAGACTCACCATGCAAGACCTGCTTCTTGACATTCACGCGGCCGAACCCGCGACCATACTGTTCGTGACTCACGACGTCGAGGAGGCCCTGTACCTGGCCGACCGCGTCGTGCTTCTTGGCGTCGAACCCGGCTACGAGCCAGGTTCCGGCGCTGTCATTCGGTCGGTCATCACCGTTCCCGGAAAACGCCCGCGCGATCGCGGAAATTCAGCCCTTGCACACCTTCGCGCCGAGCTCCTTGAGGGGCTCGGGGTTTCTACTCATCACCCAGCACACACATTCTGAGGACCCCATGAACAAGCCCACATTTCTTAGCCTGACCGCTCTCGCCGCCGTCGCAGCCCTCGCGCTGTCCGGTTGCGCGGGGGAGGGCACTGCCGTTGCCCCCGAGCCGGCGCCCGCTTCTACCCTCCCCGGCGAGTGGAGCTCGGATGTTCTCAACATCGACTTCGCCACCTACAACCCACTGAGCCTCATCATCAAAGACCAGGGCTGGCTTGAAGAGGCCACCGCAGGCAAAGTCACGATCAACTGGGTGCAGTCGGCCGGTTCCAATAAGGCCAACGAGGCACTGCGCGCCGGCGCCATCGATGTCGGATCCACCGCGGGTTCTGCGGCGTTGCTTGCGCGGTCCAACGGTTCCCCCATCCAGACCATCGACATCTACTCGCAGCCCAACTGGGCGGCGATCCTCGTGCCCGCGGGCTCGTCGATCACCGATGTCGCCGACCTCGCAGGCAAGTCGATTGCGGCAACCAAGGGCACCGATCCTTACTTCTTCCTTCTGCAGGCGTTGGGTGAGGCCGGTCTGAGCATCGACGATGTCACGCTTCAGAACCTGCAGCACGCGGACGGCAAGGCTGCCCTCGAGTCGGGTGCCGTTGATGCGTGGTCGGGTCTTGACCCGCTGCTCTCGACCAGCGTTGCAACGGCGGGGTCGAAGATCATCTACGACAACATCGATTTCAACAGCTACGGGTTCCTGAACGCGACGGAGTCGTTCATAGCCAAGTCGCCAGACCTGGCCCAGCTCGTCGTCGACGCCTACGAGAAGGCGCGCGAGTACGCGGTTGCTAACCCGGATGAGACGGCGGCGATTCTCGCGGAGGTTGCCGGCATCGACATCTCGATCGCGACATCCGTAATTCAGGATCGAACGAACCTTCAGGTCGACCCGACGCCCGGGCAGAAGCAGCACGATGTGCTCGCCTTCATCGGCCCCATCTTCGTTCAGTCGGGGGACGTCGCCAGCCAGGATCTGATCGACGCTGCCCTGGACTCGCTGTTCAACACCACGTTCATCGACACAGCGGACCCGTCGCTCATTGGCTAAGAACCGCCAGCAAGACGCCCTCGCAGCCGACTCCGGTCACTCGGAGTCGGCTGCGGGTCTTGTTCAATACAGCTCCGCCTACGGTTATTCGGCCGCGGGAACTGCAACCGGTCAGCGGCGTCGGGGAGATCGTGCCCGCCGTCCGTGGGTAGTGACGCTGGGCGCCGTACTTCCTCTTCTGCTGCTCGGCTCCTGGCAACTCATTTCGGCCTCGAATCTTGTACCGGCCTATCGCCTGCCGTCACCGGTGAGCGTGTGGCTTGCCGCGGTCGACCTGTCGCAGCGCGGCCTGCTGTGGAGCGATATCGGCATCTCGGTGCAGCGCGTTCTCATCGGATTCGTCATTGGCGCGATCGCGGGCCTCGTACTCGGCGCAATTGTTGGGCTGTCCCGTGCGGCGAGTGCGTTCTTCGCACCCACAATTGGTGCGTTCCGTGCGGTTCCGTCGCTCGCGTGGGTGCCCCTGCTGGTTCTCTACCTGGGGATCACTGAAGACTCAAAGGTGACCCTGATCGCGATCGGCGCGCTGTTTCCCGTGTACACCACGGTCGCGGGCGCGCTGCGCCACGTCGACCCGCAACTTGTCGAACTTGGTCACGCCTACGGACTCAATCGCGTGCAACTGCTCCGCCAGGTGCAGTTGCCCGCGGTGGTTCCGAGTATTGTCTCCGGTCTGCGTCTCGCGCTGGCCCAGGCGTGGCTGTTCTTGGTGGCCGCCGAACTCATCGCCTCGGCGATGGGTCTCGGGTTTCGCCTTCTCGACTCGCAGCAAAACGGACGTATCGACCGGATGTTCCTCGTGATCATCCTGCTGGGCATCCTCGGCAAGACGACCGACGCGCTCATCGGGCTTCTGGAGCGTTACCTGCTCAAGCGTTGGGGTTAACCGCCCGCTATAGTTGAGCCAACAGACATCCTTTAAGTTCCGTCCAGAGAGGCGGGGAAGGAGGTCAGAATGACTGCACGCTCTGTCTTGCAGCAGGCTGATATCACCCGGGCGTTGACTCGCATCTCACACGAGATCCTGGAGTCCAACCGAGGTTCCTCCGATCTGATACTTCTCGGCATTCCCACTCGCGGTGTCGTGCTGGCGGAGCGCCTCGGCAGGATTCTGCACGCGATAGAACCCGGAGCGGTCACCGTTGGCGCACTAGACGTCACCATGTACCGTGACGACCTCGGCCGAAACCCCACGCGGGCACCCTCGCCGACGTCGATACCGGCGGGCGGTATCGACGGCAAGACCGTGATTCTCGTCGACGATGTTCTGTACTCCGGGCGCACGATTCGCGCAGCCCTCGATGCCCTCAGCGACCTCGGCCGTCCTCGGGCGGTTCGCCTGGCCGTGCTGGTGGATCGCGGACATCGCGAGTTGCCGATTCGCGCGGATTTCGTGGGCAAGAACCTGCCGAGTTCGGCTGAGGAACGCATTAATGTGCGCCTCGACGAGATCGATGGTACCGAGTCGGTGACGATCGAATGAGGCATCTGCTCTCCACCAAGGATCTCGCGCGGGACGAAGCGATAGCGCTGCTTGACATCGCCGAAGACATGGCAGACGTCGCCAACCGCGAGGTCAAGAAGCTTCCCGCGCTTCGGGGAAAAACGGTCGTAAACCTGTTCTTCGAGGATTCAACGCGCACACGAGTCTCGTTTGAGGTTGCCGCTAAGCGACTGAGCGCCGACGTCATCAACTTCAGCGCAAAGGGCTCGAGCGTCTCGAAGGGTGAGTCACTCAAGGACACCGCCCAGACCCTTGCCGCGATGGGGGCGGATGCCGTTGTCATCCGTCACCCCGCATCGGGAGCGCCGCGCGTGCTCGCCGACAGCGGGTGGATCGATGCGGGAATAGTCAACGCCGGTGACGGGACTCATGAGCATCCGACCCAGGCGCTCCTCGATGCTTTTACGATTCGACGCCGGCTGCACGGCTCGGCGGCGCGCGGCAGGGCACTCGACGGGGTGACGGTCACGATTGTCGGCGACATCCTGCATTCGCGTGTCGCTCGATCGAATGTCTGGCTGCTGTCGACGTTGGGGGCCGAAGTGAGCCTGGTCGCGCCGGCGACTCTTCTCCCCGTGAGCACGAACGGCTGGCCGGTGTCGGCGAGCTACGACCTCGACGCCGCGGTGGATGCCGGGCCTGCCGTGGTAATGATGCTGCGCATCCAGACCGAGCGCATGAACGCGGCCTTCTTCCCGAACGCGCGGGAGTACAGCAAGCAGTGGGGTCTCGGTGACGAGCGGCTCGCCCGGTTGCCTGCGGCTACCATGGTGATGCACCCCGGTCCGATGAATCGGGGGTTGGAAATCTCCTCCGAAGCCGCCGACTCGAGTCGTTCGACAGTGCTCGAGCAGGTCGCCAACGGGGTCTCGATAAGGATGGCTGTGCTGTATCACCTGATGTCTGGAACGGACTCATGAGCATCCGGGTGATCGGCGCCACACTGCCCGACGGAACCACACGCGACCTGATCGTCAGCGGCGGCACGTTCGTGGATGAGCTCTCGACGCGCCCGACCCACACGGTTGACGCCTCGAGCCTGGTCGCTCTGCCCGGTCTTGTCGACCTGCACACCCATCTGCGAGAGCCCGGGTTCGAGCAGACCGAGACCGTGCTCACCGGATCACGCGCGGCAGCGATCGGCGGTTTCACTGCTGTCTTCGCGATGGCGAACACCATGCCGGTGCAGGATACGGCCGGTGTCGTCGAGCAAGTGCTCTCGCTCGGCGAACGTCATGGCTACGTCACGGTGCGCCCGATTGGCGCCGTGACCGTGGGTCTTGCGGGGGAGCGACTGTCAGAGATTGGCGCGATGGCACAGTCGAGGGCGCAGGTGCGGGTGTTCTCCGACGACGGTCATTGCGTGTCTGACGCCCTGTTGATGCGTCGAGCGCTTGAGTACGTGAAGACTTTCGGTGGTGTGGTTGCCCAGCACGCGCAGGAACCGCGGCTGACGGTCGGCGCGCAAATGAACGAGGGTGCTCTCTCGAGCGAACTCGGGCTCGCAGGTTGGCCCGCCGTTGCCGAAGAATCAATAATCGCCCGCGACGTTCTGCTTGCCCAGCACGTTGGTGCCCGACTGCACATCTGCCACGTGTCAACCGCAGGCTCCGTTGACG
>Ga0105046_10001504_pt1 | contig 35870 bp, 24 predicted proteins | sample MAT03_FD_78385 | JGI IMG/M metagenome (GOLD analysis project Ga0105046, IMG submission 78385) | Freshwater microbial communities from Lake Fryxell liftoff mats and glacier meltwater in Antarctica - MAT-03 (megahit assembly) | ecosystem: Environmental > Aquatic > Freshwater > Ice > Liftoff... | reverse complement strand
TTCGGCGTTCATTCGGGAGAGCGCGGACGCACGGAATTCGTTGGCTTTGGCGAGGCGCGTAGTGGAGGTGTCGGCTCGCAGGGCGAGCGCGGAGAGGGCGAAAAGAGAGCGTCGTTTCATGGTGATTTCCTTTTCTGTCCAGGAGGCGGAGGGACTCCGCGTTAAAGAGCCCCTCCCAGTTCGTGGTTGCAGGCGTGGCGTTAGCGGTCCTGGCGTACCTGGACGCGGAAGGTTCTAACGCCGGCTTGTTTGGCGGCCGTAAGAGGAGTTGACTCTTCGATCGGCGCGACATAGACGGGTTGTTGTTGGGTCTCACCGGCGGCGACGAGTTCCAGGGTGTAGAAGCCGGACTGCCAGTCGTGGCTGCGGACGATAGCGACGTAATCGCCACCGGCGTGGAAGCCGTTGTGGATGACGCCGGCTTCGGCGCCTTCTTCGTTGAGCAAGCGGAGCGTGGCCATGCCAGTGGGGACGGTGTAGCGGATGGCGGACGTGGCGCCGCCGCCGATGCCGTCGGTGGGTTCGAGACTGAAGGGCAGTACTGGAACGCCGGGTGCGGTTTCAGACGCCAAGCGGGCCACGGGCAGGTTCTCAATGACAATGCGCGCCTGAGACAAAGCGGGGAGCGTGCGGATCGCTGTCCGTGGCACCCTGTACTGGAATTCACGGGGCAACTCGGCGTCCAACTGATACGTTCCGTCGAATTCCCCGGAGGAAATGGGAATGAAGTATTCGCCGCTTTCGTTGGTTCGGACAGTGACCGGCCTTCGCTCCCTGTTCGTGGGCCGGTAGGTTACGGGGATGTTGGCGAGACGGGCTTCCCGCAGATCCAAGCGGAGGCTGCTGTTTTCATCTACAAAAACGTTGCCGTAGATTCCAGTGCCATTGTTGAGAATGATTTGTCGCGGAATGGGGAAATCGGCTTCCTCCATGCAGCAATTTTCAAAGAGACCGTTTCCGAGGTTCTTGCCATGCAGGGTGATGGCGACACGGACGAAAGTTCCGATGGCGGGAGTTGGCGTCAGCGTGATTGGCACGAAAACGGTGTTTCCAAGGGGGATCGACAAATTGAGGGAACCAGGGGCGATGGTTAGGCCGGGGGTTTTCACGTCGAGTGTCAGGAACGTGGAATTGGGAGAGATTGCCAGGTTCTTTATGAGCAGGCCGAGGGAGTTGCCGGTGAGACCGGAGCGGACAAGGGTGGCCGTGAGGCAGCCGCATTCGGGAACTTTCACGGGGATGGTGATGGGTTTATCACACCATTCGTAGCTGAGTGGTGGCGGAAGGGGCTTCCCATGGAATTGGAAGACGAAGTTGATGATGTTCCCGGAGGATTGATAGCCAATCGTGATGGGGATCGTCACCGTGGTGGTTGCGCCCGGGGCGAGGGGCGGGGCGAAGGTTAGATTCGTGGTCGTTCCATTGGGCAGCAGGACGACAGCACCATAAGCGTCACTGGTCTCATTGTTGGCGACAGTGAGGACGAAGTTATACTGGCCGGCGCCTTCATTGACGCAGGAAAGGTAGTGAGAGACCACCCAGGGCCGGCCTTCGGGGCCACAGGCATCGCGATAGATATCGACGTCTCCGATTTTTGTTTTATCCTGGGTGCTAAGATTACCGTTTAGATCGACGAAGAAGTCGTCATTCGTGGCTGGCGTGTTGACGCCGAGGATTGTTCCTTGGAGGCCGTAAATAACACCACCGCCTACAGTCCGAAGGTAGTCGCCGGTAGCCCATAACATTTGTTCGCAGCCTCCGAGCTGTTTGGATTCGGGGTCATATTCGATGTAACCGTAGTCAATGCCACCAGTGGAGTTCGCATTACCCGAAACCTCACCGGTCCAAAGCGGATTAATTCCCGGCGTGTAGACGTTATTCAGGATTCCGGAAAGGTGATACTCGACTACTCTGGCGCGGTGCGCGAAGCCGCCATTGGCCAAAGGAGGAAACACGAGGTCCTTTAGATAGTCGGGCATGGTGGAAAGCGACATCGTCCGTTCGGCCACGAGCATTTTGCCGCCCGAGGAGAATTCGATATCGGAGATGGGATTCGACCACAGGTTAGTCAAGTAGTTTTGGGCATCGAACTCCTTCCGGATAGTGCCCCCGTTGAGGACGCCGCCGCCAGTAATGGCAACGGAGTGAACTGAGTTGGAGAGGTTGCGGCTGGCTCGATCATTATGCTCGGCCCAGACTGAGAAATACGCCCGGCCCGCGAAGACACCGATGCCCCAGATACGCCGTCCGATTTGAGTGCCATTCGTGGCCAGAAGACCGGCATCGGCGAAGCCGGCCACGCCGTCGTCGGGGCCAATCGGGCTATACGGCACTCCGGTAATTCGGCCAGCGGGAAGATGCAGATCGACCAAGCGGTAAATCCTGCCGTCCTCAAAATTGGTGACCAGGAGTTGATCGTTGGCCATGTCGTAGGCCAGATTTCCCAAGCCGGGCCCGGTGTTGGGGATCTTGTTCACATTGGCCGGCGAGTTGGAGTAAGTGGGTGAATTGAGCGTGGCGATGAAGTCGGTTACATTGCCCGCACTGTCGATTTTGTAGACTCCGCCCGGACCGGCGCTGCCCCAGAGGCCGACACCGGTTTCTCCCACGCTGCCCTGGGCGCCGTAAATGCGGCTGGCCGCGACGAAGATATTGCCATTCTTGTCGATTGCGAGGCCGAAGACCTGGCCCATGCGGCGGGCGGTCCATTGATTGGCAGGAAGCGTGCTGGTTTCGTTGTGAAACATGTCCGGCTTCCAGTTGTTTCCGACGCCGGGATTGGTCCCGGCAGTTTTGTCACGAACATCGACAAGGCCAATTACCGGCGCATCGAGGTCAATCGTGAATGGATTCTGGGTTTTCCAGCCGGAGAAACAGGTGGCGACGGCGACACCCTTCTGAAGCGGCATTTGTAACTGAGCGAACGCAAAAGCGCTCGAAATCGCGGCGAGTAATAGAATTCGCATTGGTTTCCTTTCTGACATTGGAGCGGCGCGAGAATGCTGGAACACGGGGGTCCCGGGGCGAGAATCGCCCTCGCCGGCCGCAGGTTTCTCGCTTGCAATGGGTAGTGCGCGAACGGCGGGAAACCGGGGTCAGAATTTATTTTCCAGCGAGAGGATCCCCTGACTATCGGGCTTCGAACCGGTGGTAACTTAGCGGAGGAGGAAGTTAGTTAGGGCAGCCAAGCGGCGAGGCGGATATCCTTGGCGCGAAGGCGATGGACGCAAAGCCTTCCGTTGTCCCCCTGCGCATCGCTTGTGCATGTGGGCCTCGGCGCTCACGGGAAATTGACCACCTATGCCCGAATAGAGTTGACCACCCAGGAAAGAAATCATGCCACGCGGCGGCGGTATCAAGCAGGAGGATAATTGTCCACGCCGGTGGCGGGCAAGTCGTTGATGAAGTGGGCGGCAACAGAATCATCCGCGCGGCGCGGCCGCGCGCCACAAGGCAGAGTACGGCGCTAGAACGGACGAAAAAAGGAGCGCCTTAGTGGTCAACTCTTGGTAAACACGGGTGGGTCATTCTTGGCGAGTGCCGAAGCATGTGGGCGGGCGTGGCCAGATGAGATCTTCCGGGAGGGTCTCCATCGGTGACGGCTGGCACTATCACTCGGATAGGATTCGGCCGAAAAGCGCCGAAGGATTAGTGGAAACCCCCTCTTCCCGGATGCTGGCGCGGCAGGCGAGGACGAAAATCGCAGCCCCGGCGGCAAGTCCGGGAGCGAACATCGATCGCCTCCCCAGGACTCGATGTCCGCCAGTTTCAAATCGCTCTCGTTCACCAACAGATAGCTTTCGTCTACGCGTTGCGGTGCCATCTGCGCGGCCAGAACCCTTTTCCAGAACTCGGAAAGCTACTCCCAGAAGCGACGGTGCGGTCTCTGCGCCGCTTTCGAAATGTGCCGGCCGCCATTATCCTGCGCATGGGGCATGACATAAGAATGGCATTCGAAAACGGTTGGATCGACTCTATCCGCTTCTCTTCTCTGGACGAGACGCTGACGCAACTGACGAACATCCAGGGGTCCTCCGAGCGGATCCGCAACACTCCACTGCCGCGCCAGTACGACTACTTCCCGCGCCTGCTGGTCATCTTCTTCTGCCTGCTGCTACCGCTCGGATTCGTGGAGGGGCTCGGCCTGGCAACGCCGATCGCCTCCACCTTCGTCAGCTTCGCGTTCATCGTGCTGGACACCATTGGCCGGGACATTGAAACTCCGTTTGCGAACACGGTCCACGACACGCCGATGACCAGTCTCACGCGGGTGATTGAAATCGACCTCCGCCAGCACCTGGGCGAACTAGACATTCCGGCCGAAGTCCATCCGGTTGCCGGCTTCATGTACTGATTTCCCAATTGAAAGGAACCCTCCCATGCACGACCTGAAAGTCCTCTTCGCGACTAATTTCTTCGACTCCTGCTTCCGCGCCATTCGGGCGGTCGCGCAGCTTGCCGATGCATTCCGGATCGATATTACGATCGCCCACTCAGGCGCGGCGCCGCACCCGGCCCAGCGGGAGCTACAGTCGTTCTTCGCCGAGGCCGACCACTACACCAGTTGCCGGCGCATCACTCTGGACGGCGCACCGGCGGAGGCGCTGGGCGCGTTGACGCGCAAGGAGCACTTCGACATTATCGTAGCGCCCGGTTCGGACCGCATCGGCATTCCGAGGCCGCTACATCGTTCGCTGCGCGCGGAACTTTTGCGGCGCGGCAGGTGCCCGCTCTGGACGACAAGCCGCGGCCTGGAGCAGGCCGACTTTCGCCGTCCGATCCGAACGATCGCGGCGGGCATTGACGGCTGGGACTGTGATGTTACCCATGTGGAACTCGCGGCGGCTTTTGCCGGGCGCATCGGTGCACGGCTGCGGCTGTTAACGGTGATTCCTCCGATTCATGAAGGTACGATGGCGACCCAGGCCGTGACCCCGGAACCGCTGGCTCGGGGGGGTAGCGGTAAAGCGAATTGAGCGGCTGCTTTGCCATTGGCATCACACGCCCGAGATTGAAGTAGTGACCGGTTCGGCGTCCCGAGAGTTTCCCCGGATGGCTGCACGCTGCGATGCGGACCTCTTGTTTCTCTCGGAACCGCAGAGCATTTCCGGTGTATTCCTGCGGGGGATCAGCCGAAACAGTCAATCACTCGCCATGTGCCGTCATCTCGGTACCCGCGGCGCTGTCGGCGAGCTTCCGCTGGTCGTTCCTAACTCCGGCTTTACAGGAGTCCAACGCGGAGTTGGTGTTGGCCTGAAACCTACCTGGCCATTAGCCACCGGTCGAACCAGGCGAATGCCTCTTTTTGCATGGCGGCGTCGAACTTATGCGGGCCATCGTGGAAACTTGCTTTGTATTTGTCCGAAGCGCCGGCCTTTTTGTAGACCTCGGTTAAGATGACGTCGGCGCGCTCCATTTCCGGGAGTGTAAATAAGGCGTCTTGACGGTTATTCAGCACCAATACGGGATTGGGCGCGGCGAGGCCCAGAATTTCGGGATAGTCCAGGTCCCGGGGAAGACCGGGCACATAGCACATCCATGTATGGGTGTGACTTTTGTTGAGGAGGTAGTCCCGCCACGTGGTCATCATTCCCACGCAGCAGGAACAGCGAATGCGTTCATCGGCGCCGGTCAGCATCACGGTGCGGAGGCCGCCTCCGGATAGGCCGCAGCACCCGACGCGAGTGGAATCGACATCGGCACGGGAGACGAGATAGTCCACGGCACGTTGATCGTCGTAGACGAATACACCTGGCCAAGTCATGCCGGCGCTGAAGAGGCTTTTCGCGATGAGATGCTCATGCGCGGCGGCAAACTGATTGTAGCGCTGGATTTCATCATTGGCCTCGGGATTGGTTTCAACGAGGTTATTCCGGATGGTACCGGGTAGATCGGCTAGCCGTACCCTGCGGCTTCCAAACGTAAAGGTATCGTGCACTAGAACGACGTAACCCCGCCGTGCGAGTTCATTGGCCCAGGCTAGACCGGAGTAATAGCGTTCCTGGTGCTGAACCATGAGGGGATGGGGATCCTTGGACATGCGGGTGATTTTTCGCAGTCCGAAGTACTTGTTGCCACCGTGATCGTGAAGGGCGACCACGGCGGGCAGTTTGCCCTTTGCTCCGGCAGGTTTCAAGACGAGGGCTTCGGTTGGCGGGCCAAAGGGAAGCTGCCATTGCAGATGCTCGATGTCGAGTCCATCGAACTGCAATTGATGCTGAACGACGGCGGAGGGAGTGAGGGCCGGGCCCGGTCCAAGCAGCGTATCCCGAAAGCGGGCGCGAGCGGCGGGACGCCAGGATTCCACGTTGTGGAACATGGGCTGCCGGAAGGACATGCGGGGGGGATCCTGCATGGTTCCGGCGGCCCATTCGCCGTAAGCGCCGATCATGTTGGAAGGCATAGATCACATCTTTTCTGAATGCGGGGATGCTTGCAATGGGTTTTTTACGGGACGCGCCGTGAGCGTCTGCCTACATCTTTCTCATCCGTCGATGATCATACGGTTCTTAGCGATCTGCCGTTCCACCTCTACAATTCTTTCCTGAATACGCTGCAGTCGAAGAATTGGGGCCCGGCTCGGTTTGCCCAGAAGCAGGTTAAACAATTTGTCCAGAAATCCATCGCTGTGACCCGGACCAAGGACCTTGATCCAGGATGCCGTATTCACGTACTCCGGCCGGAGACCCGAAAGTTCATTGTGCAGGCGGACGAGTGCGGGTTCAGCCGCAGTTTTGTCCGTGCCGATTTGCACTTTGCCGATGGCGGCAGCGACTGCCTTGAGAACCACGGTTCCAGCGTGTCTTTGCGCTAACATGGCGCTTCCACAGGAGCCGCAAACGAAGTACTCCATGTCCGGATAGACTTCCAGTTTGCCTCCGCAGTTTTTGCAATTCAGCGAGACGAAGTTTGTAGGCATTGAAACCGTTTCATTGTGATTGTACCGGACACTTACGGCAGCGCCATGGCCTTGACGAAGGTTAGATTTGGAGAGTTTGTGAGGCGACGGCGTTGATAAAGGCGTCGTCATGACTGACGAAGAGAATGGTGCCGGGGTATTGGATTAGTGTTTCTTTGAGCGCGTGACGGGCCTCGATTTCCAGGTGATTGGTGGGCTCCTCGAGGAGCAGGACGTTGGCGGGGGAGACGATGACTTGGGCGGTCATTTGCTGGACACGCCACCGCCGTCTCCAGAACCATGACGGCGTTATCACCCGATAATCTCATCACCGCCTTCCGGCGCGCCAGGTGCAGCTTCGAGAACGCCGCGCGACGTTGGAGAAACGTGCGGAGACCGGACTTACGGACGATTAGCTTTCTCTCGCGCTGGCGTTCGAACTGGAGACGATTGTCGGCGAATGTGGCGGCTTAGCCGGATGCCTGGAGGCGTGAGGTCTACGGCATCCCCGATCCCAAGGAGCGCGAGATGGCGCTATTCGAGAAATCGTGAAATTCGTTGCCATAAATCATCCGCGTTCTTCAATTCGCATTCCCAGATCAATGCTACACTCCAGCCCATTTCCGTCAGCATCGCGTGAGCTTTGTTGTCACGTTCTTTGTTGCGGCTCACTTTCCCGACCCAGTAATTACGGTTGTTTACGGGCACGCGGGAACCCCGCGCGCAGTCATGCCCGTGCCAGAAACACCCATGCACGAAGATGACTTTCCGCCGTCCGGAAAACACCAGGTCAGGACAGCCCGGCAAATGTTTTCCATGCAGCCGGTATCGGTAACCGCGCTGGTGCAAAAGCCTGCGCACAATCAGTTCCGGGCCGGTATCCGCGCTCTTGACCGCCTGCATGGTCCGCCGCCTTGCATCCGGCGATTCCATCACAACCTACGGATTGCGGTGAGCTGCGATTCCCGCACGACTTCTCCTCCCCGGCGAATCCGGGTACGGCGCACTGTTTCCGCTCCTTGATGCTCGATCTCGAAATCGACGTAGTTAACCTCTTCAGCCATGCCATGGAAGCATTCGTGAAAGGCCTTAAGCAATTGAACATCATCGAGCGATTGCGCTACGGGCTTTGGATTGTTTCTCGTACTGGCGATGGTCGGCGGCATCACGTAGATGCAGGCGGGCGGCAACATGTAGTGGGCGAGGGCTGTGAGGCGGTCGGGCGTGAAAACCAGCTTTGGGCAAGGCCGGCCGATCGTCCCGCAGACCATATCCCAGATTATGACCCCATCGACCTGTTGCTGGCGCGAGATCATTTCCGCGCTCAAGCGCGTGTGGATTCCAGACCATGCGTTCAAGCGCGGATCGGAGCCAGGGTTCGTGCATACGCTCCAGATAACAAATTCCTGCGCCTGCGAGGGCCGTTCGAAGATGTTGGTATTGTTGCCGTCAAGGCAACCCTTCAACTCGATGACGCCGATCTTGCCCGATTTGAGACGCACCACGTAATCATGACGGTTTGACTCGCCCGCCGATTCCCAGCCCTGGATGAAGCCCTGGTCCTCCATGTAGTTCAGAACATGGCGGCAGAATTCCCGCTTGGGTCCCATCGTGGCGGAGAATTGCCCGCGCGCGCTTTCTATGGAGGCGCGTAACAAGCCGCTGTTATAGAATTCTTCCTCGCTCAGGCCGTGTGATCCGATCTTGTGCCCTTCTATTTTCAGGGCTTCCACATAGTCGCGGACTAGTTTTTTCAGGTCGTGATTCTGCTGGCAGGGAATGACGCTCATGCGGCAGCGGTCGCCCTTACCGGCGCGGACACAACCGCTTCGAAGATATTGGCCGCCAGATGCCGCACGACCGGAACGACCACGCCGTCGCCCGTCAGGTGATAGGCTTCGTTGTAATTTTCAGGAAGCGTGTAATCGTCCGGAAGCCCCATCAACCGCGCCGTCTCCCGGCTCGAAATCAGGCGCGCTTTGACCGACTGCCCATCGACGATGACGATCACCTGCCGGCTTGATCCACCCGCAGGCGTCCGCAGGCATCCTGATATGTCGTCAAAGCGGACTTCGGCCCGCTGAACTTTCCCGCCGGTTTCATCCGGGCGAGTCCTTTTATAAACGCCGCCGACAATCCTGCGTCCCTGCCGTTTCGCCTCGGTTACTTTCGCCCGGTTGATGGGGCTCATCATCTCGAGCAGGTTCCAGGTTTCCTCGGCGCTGAACCAGCGGGCAGTTGCCGGATAATCTTCGATCACTTCAGCCAGGTTTACCTGACGGCGGGGCGGCGTCGGAAGATTCCACCAAATCCATTCTTTTTTGGTTTTGGTGGAAAGTTTTTCATGCGCAGTTTTCAAGGTTGCCGTATGCCACGGAGCGACCGGCATGCCCGACATCAGGTGAGCCGGGATCTCTACGTCATTGCGGACGCCGATTACGAACAGGCGCGGGCGCGATTGCGGCACGAACAGCGCGGCGTCGATTACGACGGCGCCCACGGCGTAGCCTGCCTGTCCAAAGCCGCCGCAGATCGTCGAAAAATCTTTTCCTTCGTGGGATGTCAGAGTCCCGCACACGTTCTCAAGAACGATCAGGCGAGGCGCGCGATTTTCCTGAACCAACCCCTCCATCAACTTCCAGAACGGGCGGAATGTGCCTGACCGATCACCTTTCAGGCCCGCGCCCCCGCCGGCCAAGGAAAGATCCTGACACGGAAAAGAACCCCACGCCAAGTCAGCTTCGCCCGGGATATCTCTTGTAGACAATAAACCCACATCCGCCGTCTTCAGAGCATTGTCGCGCCAGTTATAGGTGTAAACGCGGCCTTTTTTATGGTCGTAATCGTTGGCGAACAAGCAGGTCCATCCTGGGCCAAGGCCTGCTCGCGCCATACCGCCTCCGGCGAAGAATTCGTAGAAGGATGGCATATTATTCCGGCGCCTTCATGGCGCGCCCTTCACTCGTGAAAGTTCCGTTGACCTCGGATTGACGCGCGCGCTCCACTCCAAACATTTCAACACAATGCGAGCGATCATAACGTAGCCCACTGGCTGAACAGGATTTCTACGGGTACCTTTCCATTCCTGCCGCCGATACTTTATCGATCCTTTCAGCCGTGACCCGCTGCCACGATAAATGTTGGCTGTGGCTACCGCCTCGAAAGCCGCCGTCCGTCGTGTGGGCGGGCATGCCGCAGCCCGCATGCCCGTCCACATGCGTGAAAAACGAATGCGCCGAGTGGAACGTCCCGTCAGCTTTGACATCTGGTCTGTACCACTTCTCATCTCCGTCCGCGATCGTAACCGGGCACGACTTCACCAAAGAACCAGCATAGCGAAGAAAAGGCGAAAATGCGGGAAGGCGTGAGCATTTAATGCTGGGCTAAGCACTGCTCATAAACTTATCACCGCAGGAAAACTTAAAGCGCTGCTGTTTTCGCACGGCCAACTGCGACCTGCCGTGATCGCCGCTGGCGGTCGCATCCGCAAGTTTCAGGTTCAGGATGGCGAAAGTCGATCCGGGGCTAGAGCATTTCCGGGCTATCCTGCCGAAGCGCGGCCCGATCCGGCGCAGACGTCCACGAAACGGCCACGCTGCACGGTGTTGAATGGGCTGCCCGGCGAATGTGCTACGGGTTGCGTGAACCGCTGATGAGCGTCATCCGAAAAAGTGCTTCGCGTTGCGCGGACCAGGACAGCCCCACCTGAATTACAGCGCTGATGTTCAATTTTCCGCGTACGTCTTTCGCAAAAACGTCTGGGAAAAAGCATCGCCCCTGAGTGTTCTTTCCGTCCTGCCCCCTTTCGGATTTCCTCTTTTCAAGCGGTTTAGAATAGCAAATCCGGAGAGCGTGTCGTACTATGCTGCAATGACACCCTCTCGCCGCGACATTTTCAAGTCCGCATTCGCGCTGCCCGCAAGCTGGACCGCCTTCTCGACAGGGCTGGCGGCGGCAACACCCGGAGACGAATCCTACTGGCGAATGGTGCAGCGGCAATTTCCGCTGGAAGAGAAATTGATCTACTTGAATGCGGCGAATGTGTGCCCCGCGTCCCGGCCGGTGATGGACCGGCACATCGAGTATTTGCGGGATTTTCACGCGAATCCGTCGTTTCAGAACCGGGACAAGTACGTGGAGATGCGGGAGTCGCTGCGCACGAAGGCGGCGGAGATGTTGCGCGTCCGGGCGAATGAAATCGCGATCACCCGCAATACGAGCGAGGGCAGCAATATTGTGGTGAAGGGTATCGACTTGAAAGCGGGGGATGAGGTGATCATCACGGACCACAATCACCCCTCGAATAACGACTCCTGGAAAGTGCGGGCGAAGCGGGACGGGTTCGTGGTGAAGTCCGTACCGACGCCCGTTCCGGCGAGGAGCGCCGATGAGTTGATAGAGGGAATCGTGAAGGCGATTACGACGCGGACGAAGGTGATTGCGATAACCCATTTGACGAGTACAACGGGAGTTCTCTATCCGGCGAAACAGATCGCGGACGCAGCGCGGAGGCGGGGGATCTGGATGCATTTGGATGGCGCGCAGACCTTCGGCGCACTGGAGGTAAATCTGGCGGCAATCGGATGCGACTCCTATGCGACGAGCGCTCACAAATGGTTAATGGGGCCATTGGAAGCAGGGCTGTTGTATGTGCGTGAGGGGCGGATTCCGGAGCTGTGGCCATCGATTGTGACGGCCGGTTGGACGGATCATTTGCAAGGAGCGCGCAAGCTGGAGGTGCTGGGGCAGCGGGACGATCCGCGAGTGGTGGCGCTGGAAGCATCGCTGGATTTTGTGAACCTGATTGGGATGGCGAATGTGGAAGCCCGGATGCGGGCGCTGGCGACTCGGGCGAAGGGCGCGCTGGCGGCGGTTCCGAATGTTGTTGTGAAGACAAACCGCGAGGCGGAGTTGTCCGGTGGGGTAGTGAAATTCCGGTTGACCAATATGCCGACCGCGAAGGTGTATGCGGAGTTGTGGAATCGGCACCGGCTGGCGACATCGTCCACACCGTCGGGCGATAGCGAGGGAATTCGATTTTCGCCGCACATTTACAACACGATGGCGCAGATCGATCAGGCGGTGGGAGCGGTGAAGGAGTTGGCGGGGTGAGGTGCATGGCCGAGTCGCATCAAGGATGCCAAACTGCATACTTACACGATGCGAACAACGGACGTGCTCGATGATGACGTGTTGAATCGGCTCCAGGAGGAGTCGCGGATCCGTGAGGCAACATTTCGGGCAACGCTAAACGAAGTCATCAGGGACGGGTTGGCGGTAGCGGAACAACGGCGCACTCGTGCGACTCCGTTTCGAGTGGAACCTTTTCCCATAGGTCTCAAGCCGGGATTGAGTGATGACAATATTTCGCAATTAATCGCGTTGGCTGAAGGCGAGGACGCCCGTTGATCTTGCTGGACGCGAACATCCCGCTATACGCCTTCGATACGCGGTCGGCCGATCATCCCCGAATTCGGGAATGGCTGTAGCCGGTACTGTCTGGAGAGGGGCGGTAGGCATCCCTTGGGTGGCAGCTTGGGCTTTCGTTCGGATTTCGAATAATCCGCGGTTGAGTGGGGAGCCTCTGAGCGTGTGTGCGCAGTTGTTGCGAGGGACGGACACTGCCGATGCGGTGTTGGCGGCGTTAGCTATCGAGAATGGCGCGACGTTGGCTTCCACCGATGCGGGGTTCCGGCGATTTCCGGACTTGCGATGGGTGAATCCGCTGGCTGGCGCGTAATTAGAGTCTCGGCGCTCACCAAGACTTGACCACTTGTGCTCCGATAGAGTTGCCCACCCCCGGCACCGCACCTTGGCCCGTAAGCCGCGGATGGGCAAGGCATTATCATCCCCGGCCCCCTGGGGCCGGTGGGTCACTCTCGGGGAGCATACCCGGGTAATTTCTCGCGAGTGCCGAAGAATTAGAGAGACTCGGCCAAGCGGAGGACGATGGCGGGGATGGCGGCGATGTCCTTTGGCTGGGTGCGGAAGTTGACGATGCAGGCGCGGAGGGCGAATTTGCCGTCAATAACGGCGTTGGACAGGAAGAGTTCGCCGGATTTTTGAATGCGGTCGAGGAGGCGCTGGTTGAGGTCGTTCACGTCCGTTGCCCCGGCCGGGTTGTAGCGAAAAGTGGTGATGGAGAGCGACGTCGTGAGGGCCTCAAGGTCAGAGTACTTTTTGATTTCTTCGAAGAGCTGGCGGGCGAGGGCGATGTCTTCGGCGATGGTTTTTATTAGTCCTTGGCGTCCGGCGGCGCGGAGGCCCATCCACACCTTTAGCGCGCGGAAGCCGCGGGAGTTTTGGGGGCCGTGCTGGTAATAATTTAGAGGGCCGTCAAAGCGGTAGTAGGCGGGAGAGTAGTCGAAGGTGCCGGGCAGGCGCTGTGGATTTTTGACAAGCGCGCAACCGGCTTCGAGCGGGGTGTAGAACCATTTGTGCGGGTCGACGGCGAGGGAGTCGGCGAGGTGGAGGGATTTGAGATCGGGACCGGCATCGGGGAGAGCGGCGGCGGGCGCGCCGTAGGCTCCATCGATGTGGAGCCAGAGGTTTTCACTGTGGGCGATTGCGGAGAGCTTGGCGATAGGGTCGATGGCGCCGGTGCTGACGGTTCCCGCGGAGGCGACGATCAGGAATGGCTGGAAGCCAGCCGCGCGATCGGATTTGATTTGCGTTTGGAGGGCAACGGGGTCCATGCGCTGATCACGGCCGGCGGGGATCCAGCGGATGGCGTTCGTACCGAGACCAAAAAGATCCGCCGCTTTTTGCACCCACGTGTGGGTTTCGCTCGAGGCGTAGGCAACGAGATTCGCGGCCTGTGCGCCTTCGGCGCGTATGGCCTTACACGCCTGGGTGCGGGCCGCGAGGAAGCCGATGAAATTGGCCATGTTACCGCCGCTGACCAGGATGCCGCCGCAATCGGCGGGATAACCAAGGAAATCGGCGATCCACTTTATCGACTGGGCTTCGATCTCCGTACCGATTGGCCCGAGGATCCAGGCGCCGACGTTCGGATTGACGGCGGCGGCCATCAGATCGGCCAGGGCTCCAATGGGCGCGGCGGAGGACGTTACGTAGCCGGCGAATAGCGGGTGGCCATTGTGGAGGGAGTGATTGGCCAGGAGGTTCCAGGCTTGCTGCACGATGGCTTCGTTGGACTCGGGCCGCTCCGGGAGAGGGGCGTCGCCGAGGATGGAGCGGACCTCGGCGGGGGATTCGCCGGGAGTGACTTTTCCGGCGGGGAGCGTGGTGTAGAAGTTGGCGATGCGGTCGACAAGCTGGTGGCCGATGGCGCGGAACTCCTCGGGATCCATGTCGAGGAGGGAGCGGCGGGTCATATGCGATGGAAGCCTTTGAGGATGTCCCGCGTGGAATAGCGGAGGGCGATGGGCCGGCCGTGCGGGCAGTTGGTGGGATGTTCGCAACGGGCGAGTTCGGCGAGGAGCCACTCCATTTTCTGCTGGTCGAGACGCATATTGATCTTGATGGCGGCGCGGCAGGCGATGGTGGCGCAGACGTTACGGCGGACTTCGTCGAGCGATGCGCCGCGGAGTTCGCGTTCCGACGTTTCCAGAATCTCAAAGACGATCTTCTCGATGTCGCCGGGCTTCACCGCGGCGGGGGCGGCGGAGATAGCGATGGTGCGGTTGCCGAAGGGCTCGCTGTCGAAGCCGCTGGCGCGGAGTTCGTCAGCGATTTGCGCGTACTCGATCTGCTGGCCGGCGGTGAGTTCAATGACCATGGGCATCAATAGGGCCTGCTGCTCGACGCGACCGGCGGCGCGCTGGCGAAGGACCTGTTCGAAGAGAATGCGTTCGTGGGCAACGTGCTGATCAATGATCCAAAGCCCGTCGCGGCCGGCGGCGAGGATGAAGCTTTCGTGGAGCTGGCCGAGGGGGCGGAGATCTTTGAGAATGTCGAGGGAGTGAACGGCGTCGAGGACAACCCCGTCGGGGAGACCGCCGTGGGTGTCGGGGATGCGGGTCTTCACGGTTGAGGGTGTGGGGGAAATTGACGGGGGTGGCTCAGTGAACTCGAAGCGCGGAGCGGGCGCGGGAGGCTGGTGGAGGGTGAAGCTCGGGAGGTCAGCGGTGTTAATGCCTTGAGCGTCGTCGGGCGGGATGGCCTGGCGGATGGCGGCGTTTTCCATTTGCTGGGAAAACTCGCTGTACGGCAGACGGGCGGCGGGTTGGGGGGGCTGGGCCAAGGGGAGAGACGACAAGGGCCGGCTCTGCATGATGGAGCCACGGATGGCGTCGCGCACGTAGTCATGCACCCAACTGCCGTGACGAAAGCGCACTTCGGTTTTGGAAGGATGGACGTTGACATCGACCTCTTCGGCATCGCAATCGAGGAAGAGCAGCGCGAAGGGGAAGGCGCCGGGCGGCATCAGGTTGTGATAGGCGGCTTGCATGGCGTGGAGCAGAAGTTTGTCGCGGATCAGACGTCCGTTCACGAAGAGATAGATGGAATTGCGGTTGTACTTCTGCACCTGCGGCATGGAGACGAAGCCACGGAGGAGGAAGACGCGCGTACGTTCTTCATCGGGCAGGCCTTGCGGTGGGTCAGGGAGTAGGAACTCCTTTTCGTGCTCGCCGATATCGAGGAGGTCTTCGAGCGTATGGCCGCCGAAGACTTGGAAGACACGTTCGCGCAGCGTCGCGACGGGGGTGACGTGGAGAAGTTCGCGGTTGTCGTGGCGGAGTTCGAAAGTTTTGCCGGGATGGGCGAGAGAGTAATGGGTGACCAGCGAGGCGATGTGGGCGAGTTCGGTTTGATCGGAACGGAGGAATTTTTTGCGGGCGGGAACGTTGAAGAAGAGGTCGCGGACGGTGATGACGGTGCCATTGGCGAGGGCGGCTTCGTCACAGCGGATCATTTTACCTCCGTGAATTTCGACGCGGGTGCCGGTGGATTCTTCGGGGGCGTGGGTTTCGAGGGTCAGGCGGGAGACGCTGGCGATGGAGGGGAGGGCTTCGCCGCGGAAGCCGAGAGTGGAGATGGTGAAGAGATCTTTGACGCTGGAGAGTTTGGATGTGGCGTGGCGCTCGAAGGCGAGCATGGCGTCGTCGCGAAGCATGCCAGAGCCGTTGTCAGTGATGCGCAGGAGGCGGCGGCCACCGGATTCGGCTTCGATGGCGATGGAGGTTGCGCCGGCGTCCAGAGAGTTTTCAAGGAGCTCTTTTATAACCGACGCGGGACGTTCGACGACTTCCCCGGCGGCAATTTGATTGGCGACTGCGTCCGGCAGCACACGGATTCGGCCCATTCTTTCGAGTTTAGTGACCTACGGCAGTATTGTCACAAGAATGATAAGATTACGAGCGATGAAGAAGTTACAAATTTCAGCCCTGACGCTGATTTCGCTCGTTATGCCTTTGCTAAACGCGCAAAATTTCGCGACCGTCACTGGGTCCGTGACAGACAAAACGGGGGCCTCCGCCGCCGCCACAAAAATAACCGCTACTAATGTCGACACCCAAGTCGCTCGAGAGACGATGACGGATGACGGCGGAGGCTTCACGATTCCGCTGCTGCCACCGGGGAAGTATAAGCTGACGGCGCAGAAAGCCGGCTTCCGGCAGGTGGTGCAGGACAACGTTTCCCTGGAAGTGAACCAGACGGCGCGTTTGGACTTTCAATTGGAAGTTGGACAAGTTACCGAGACGGTGGAAGTGAAGGCTTCCGGACCGCTGCTGGAGAGCGACAACTCCGCCATCGGCCAGGTGATCGAACAGAAGGCCGTAGCCGAATTGCCGCTGAATGGGCGCAATTTCGTGCAATTGGCGACGCTTGGACCGGGAGTTACCGGTGTCGGCTTTGGCGCCAGAGGAACTATTATGAGCGGCACGCGGCCGGACGATCTACGTCCGGGCAGCGAGATTTTCGCAAACGGTAATCGCGAGGGTTCGAACAATTTTCTCTATGACGGTATCGATAACAATGAACGGCTGACGCTGTCGATTGTGTTGCGTCCGTCGGTGGAGGCGGTTCGCGAATTTAAGATTCAGACGAGCCTTTTCACCGCCGATCAGGGCCGCAATTCCGGCGCGACGATCAACGTGATTTCGAAGTCGGGTTCCAACGAATGGCATGGCAGCGCGTACGACTTCCTGCGGAACGACAAGACCGACGCCCGCAACTTTTTCCTGCCGAATAAACCGACGCTGCGCCAGAATCAGTTCGGCGGGAGTTTTGGCGGGAAGATTATCAAAGACAAGCTGTTTTTCTTCTCGAACTACGAAGGGTATCGGCGCGCGCAGGAGCGGGCGTTCGTCAACACGGTCCCGACGGCGGAGACGCGCCGCGGCGATTTCGCGGCGGTTCGCGACGTGTTCGATCCCTCGACGCTGCGGGCCGCGCCGGGTACGGCGACCGGCTTTACGCGCGACCCGTTCCCGAGCCGTCTAATTCCTTCAACCCGGTTCGACCCGGTGATGGCGCGCATGGTCCAGGCCTATCCGCAGCCGACGCGCGCCGGGTTGGTGAACAACCACACCAGCTCGCCGAAGGAGAGGCAGCAGTGGAACCAGGTTGACGGGCGCGTCGACTGGAATTTGAACGAGAAAAACAACTTCTTCGCGCGCTACTCGCAGCAGAACACTGTTTCCACGCGTCCCTCGACTTTCCTTGACGCGACAATCCCGGGGTTGGACGGCAAGTTCGGCCTGGGCAACGAAGACACGTTCGCGGGCGACTCGTCGTTGAAGGCTTTTCACAGCGTGATCAACTGGGTCCGCACCTGGACACCGACGTTTATCATGGAGGCCAAGTTTGGGTTCAACCGTTTCGACCTGGTTTTCCTGCAGGAAGGCGCGGCGCCCGGCGCGAAGCTTGGCGAAAAGCTGGGCGTGAAAGGCTCCAATCAAGGACCGAACTCCGATGGGCTTCCGATCTTCAGTCCGGCGGGTTATACCGGCATCGGGCAGACGCGCTCGCTGCCGATCATTCGTTTTGAAGACACCTACAATCCGGCCGTGGCCTTCACCAATCTCCGCGGCAAACACACTTTGAAGTTCGGAACCGACACCCGGCAGCGCCGCCTGACGCAGTATCAGACCAACCGCGGCAACGGCCGTTTCAATTTCGGCCGGACCTTTACCGACAACCCGAACAATGCCGGCGCCACTGGAGACGGAATGGCGGCACTGCTTCTGGGAACGGCCAATTTCATTGAACAGGACTTCACGCTGTTCGTTCCGCGGATCATCCAGTGGGAATGGAACTTCTACGTCCAGGACGACTGGAAGGTGACGGATAAACTGTCGCTTAACGTTGGACTGCGTTACGAAGTGGATACGCCGACCCGTGAAGTGAACGACAAGTGGACGAACTTCGACGTGGTGACCGGCAAACTGCTGATCGCCGGTTTCAATACCGATTCGGCGACCGGTGTGCGGGCGGATAAGAACAACTTCGCGCCACGCCTGGGCTTTGCCTATCGCGTGCGGAAGGGCACTGTCCTTCGTGGCGGCGCCGGTATTTTCTTTAACCCGGCCGGGAGCGAAGGCTTGTTAATGCGGCGTCACCGGCAGTTGCCATTTGGCCCGATCAACACTGTGGATATCAATCAATTCGTCGCCGCGCCGCGCCGCGTCAGCGATGGCCTACCGCCGATTCCAAACCTAGATCCCGCTGTCGTTGCCAACAACCCGCTTGGGAGTTTGATCGCCATCAACCCGAACTTCCGCTCTGGCTATGCCGAGCAGTTCAACTTGCAATTGCAGCAGCAGTTGCCGAAGGACCTGATTTTCAAGATCGCTTACGTCGGCAATTTGGGCCGCCGTTTGGAGACGCAGTTTAACTACAACCAGACTGTGCCCGGCCCGGAAGCGCCGGCGCTGCGCCGTCCGCTGCGCTTTATCGCGCCTAATGTGATCAACGCCGATTACCAGGTCTCCGATGGCCTGGCGGCATATCACTCGCTCCAGACGACGATTGAGCGCCGTTTCGCCAGTGGTATCGGCTTTCTGACGGCCTATACGTGGTCCCATTCCATTGACATCGTCGCCAATCAGTTCGGCGGCGCCGACAACGGCCCGATGCCGCAGGACATCCGTTTCCGCCGCAATGACCGCGGCAATTCCGGCTTCGACCAGCGGCACCGCCTGGTCCACAGCATGAACTATGAACTGCCGTTCGGCAAGGGCCGCAAGTTCGCCTCGTCGACCAGTAAACTGACGGACACCATCATCGGCGGCTGGGACATGAATGCGATCATGGCGGTGCAGAGCGGGCTGCCGTTCACGCCGGTCCTTGCGAGTTCAGTTTCCAATGCCGGCGGCAGCCGCCCGGATCGCTACAAGTCAGGCGCGATCGACAATCCGACCATTGCGAAGTGGTTCGATACGTCGTTCGGCACGGCCGCTTCCGGCGCGGCTTGGGGCGCTCCTACCATCTTCACCTTCGGCAACAGCGGCCGGAACATCCTCACCGGCCCCGGCCGCGTAAACTTCGATTACTCGGTGTTCAAGAACTTTGCTCTGACCGAAAAGTTTAAGCTGCAGTTCCGCACCGAAATTTTCAACCTGTTCAACCATGCGCAGTTCGATCTGCCGAACACTAGCATCGGCAATCCGACCGCGGGGATTATCACTGGGATCGTTGGCACGCCGCGACAGATTCAGTTTGCGCTGCGTTTGTCGTTCTAGTTAACCAGGCTGGCTGGTGAAGGCCCGGCGGGAGCGAATGCTTCCGCCGGGCCTTTTTTGTACGAGGGCCGAAAGTCGACGAATTCGGGCTGCCCTATAAGTTCCGATTTCCGTTTGTTAGAGTAGCGGGTATGTTTCGATTCGTGTTGTTCATGGCCGTGTTACCAGCGGCCGATTTTGAGATCAAGGACCAGGCGGAGTTCAAGAAGCTGTTCTCGCCAGAGGCGAAGGTGGAGCGTCTGGCCACGGACATGCAGTTTTGTGGAAGGGCCGGTTTGGATGCCGGGCGGATTCCTGGTTTTCAGCGACATTCCGGCGAATGAGTTGAAACGCTGGGACGCGGAGGGGGGCGTTAAATCCTTTCGCGAACCGAGCAATAACGCCAACGGGAACACGCTGGATAAGTCCGGACGGATGGTGACGGCGGAGCACGGCGCGCATCGCATTTCGCGGACGGCGGCCGATGGGACGGTGGAAACGTTGATCGAAAAGTTCGAGAGGCGCGCCGCATTACCGGGCACTATACGTTGAATGAAAACGACGTCACGCTGGCCCCCGGAAAACAGCGCGCGCCCATTCACGCCGACAGTATCGCAGCGGGTGAATTTCCCATCGACAGCTTTCCGGCGCACAAGCGCGAACCGGGCCGGAATCAGGCATTGGAAGGCTATATCTACATGCTTGACGAGTACACGCAGCCGTACCAGATTCCCTATCGGATCCTGGTGCCGGAGAAGATCGATGGACTGCTGGTTCTGGTGGCCGCATCGACAACGCATGTGGCGTTTTCCACGATTCGGCTGGAGCCAACGTGGATGGCGATGGGCGAAGCTGCGGGACCGCGGCGCACTTGGCGATTGCCGGCGGCGTACAACCGCGCGAGGTTAGCATAGAAACTCTGCAACGCGCCCTGGCCGATCGTGGCCAAGTCCTCACCTACTTCAAAGACATCGATCATAAGCACCCGGCCTTTGCCGCAATGCAATTTTTCGGGACGAAGGGCTTCTTCTCCGATTACCTGGCGCGGCCGGAGGTCCCGATGAATGAAGGGACGGCGAAGCGGTGGATTGGCTTGGCGGGCGTAAAGGCCGACGTACGTTGGACCGGCCTGACGCGGGGCGAAGTCTGCCGGCAACTCTATAAGATTTCGCGGATCGGCGCGCCGTAATCGAGTTCGATCCGTTTCCGTCCGGGCACTTCCAGCCGCCGTGGATCGAGGCCGAGTTGATGCAGCACCGTCGCGTGCAAATCCGTAACGTAGTGGCGATTCTCGACAGCGTGGAACCCGAGTTCATCAGTCGCACCGTGGGCGATACCGCCCTTCACGCCGCCACCGGCAAGCCAGACGCTAAAGCCATAGGGATGATGATCGCGGCCATTACTGTTCTGCGCGCCGGGAGTGCGGCCGAACTCGGTACACCAGACGACCAGCGTGTCTTCCAAAAGGCCGCGCTGCTTCAAATCCTGTAGTAATCCGGCAATGGGCTTATCCGTTTCCCGGCTCAGTTTTTCGTGGCCTGTTTTCAGATTGGAATGGGCATCCCAGGCGCCGGCGCCGCCCGCGCCATGGAAGATCTGCACGAAACGCGTCCCTTGCTCGACGAGCCGGCGCGCCGATAAACAGATCTCGCCGAAGGGCTGCGTGACCTTTTCATCGAGGCCGTACATCTTTCTTGTCGCTTCGGTCTCGCGGTCCAGACGCATGACATCCGGCACCGCCGTCTGCATGCGGAAAGCCAATTCGTACGACTTGATACGAGCGCGCAAAGCGGCGTCTTCGGGATACTTGATCTGCGTTGCCCGGTTGAGCTTGTCGATCAACGCGAACTCACGTTCCTGCTCCTCCTGGTACACATCGGGGCCGGGCGACGCGAATGGCAACGGATTTTTCGCATCGACCTTCAACTGGACGCCATCGTGTTCGGGGCCGAGGTAATGAGCGCCATGCGCCCAGGGGCCGCCGCAGCAGGAATCGATCGGCTCACCGAGCACGACGAACTGCGGCAGATTATCATTCAATGAACCGAGACCATAATGAACCCACGCACCGATGGTTGGGAATTGCCCTTCCAGCACATGGCGTCCGGTGTGGAACTGCAGTTGGGCGCCGTGATTGTTGTCGGTCGTCCACATGGACCGGACGACGGCGATATCGTCGATGCAGCCGCCCACGTGCGGGAACCAATCGGAAACTTCCAACCCGCTCTTGCCGCGTTTCTGGAAGCCGATTTGCATGGGATAGATCGACGGATGAACCTTGTGCAATCCGGCGATAACCTCGCGCAGATTCTTCTTCACATGCGGGCTGTTTTGCGCGTCTTTGAACGGTGTTTCATCGATCGTCTTGCCGGCGTATTTATTGAGCGCCGGCTTGGGATCGAAGGTCTCCATCTGGCTGGCGCCACCAATCATGAACAGCCAGATAACGCGTTTGGCCTTGGGCGTGAAGTGCGGCTTATTTTCGGCCGCGGTCAGCGCCAGGCCTGTGAAGCCAAGTCCGGTTTGGGTGAGGAAGGTGCGGCGTTGCATGGTGTTTACCGAATGGTGACGAACTCGTTGAGATTGAAGAGGACGTGGACGAGGTTTTCTCGCGCCCGTTGGGTTGGGTCGGTGGATGGTTTTAGCGGTGTGGGTACGCCGGTTTCGAAGGCTTTGAGTTTGGAGGGATCGGAGAGCAGGCGCGCTTGCTGCGTCAGGAAAGTGGCGGCGTCATCCCGTTCGCTGGGCGTGGGCGGGCGATTGAGTACGGTCTCGAAGGCCGCGTCAATGAAGCCGTTCCGCGGCAACTTCGCCGCCAGCCGCCGGGCCTGTTCCAGCGTGAGCCGGCTGTTGACCAACGATAAAGCCTGCTGCGGCACAATACTCTCCTCGCGCCGGTAGCATTCGTTCGGATTGGGCGAATCAAACTGCCCCAGGAATTCGGCTCGGAGGTCGGGCGACTGCTGAATATAGAGGCTGCGGCGCATGGATTCCTGCTCCCGCGTCTCTTCAATTTCCGGGCCTCCCAGGGCGGGATCCATCTGCCCGGCGGTGTGAAGAACGGCATCGCGGACGACTTCGGCTTCCATGCGGCGCGGGTTCATGCGCCAGAGGTACTTGTTGTCGGGGTCGTTCTTTTCGGCGCCGGTCGAATCCAAGCGGTAGGCGGCGCTGGTGACGATCAACCGGTGAATCGGCTTCATCGCCCAACCTTTCGACACCAATTCCGTGGCGAGATAATCCAACAGTTCCGGATGGCTTGGCGCCTTGCCGTACTGGCCGAAATCATGGACAGACTCGACCAGGCCGCGCCCGAAATGGCGCGCCCAAATATGGTTGACGGCGACGCGGGCGGTCAGCGGATTATCGGGGCCGGCGATCCATTTCGCCAACGCCGTTCGCCGGCCCGTCGACTGCTCCGGGTACTGTTCGCCGATGGGGGAATAGGCTTCCGGCTTTTTGCCCAGCGCCGCGACGGCCTTGTCCAAATCGGCCTTTGCGGCACTCACTTTTTTCTCGTCCGGCTCCGCCAGTTGCAAAGCCTCGGCGAGCTTTTTCTGTGCGCGTTCCAAATCCGCTTCGCCGGTGAAGATGGATGCCTGCCGTTCCAGCCGGCGGGCGGTTTTGGCGAGTTCATCCGCGTCCGCGTTCTTCGCGTGCTTAGCTTTATCGGCAGCGATGCGCGACTCAAGCGCCGCCAGCCGCGCTTCGGCGGCACGCTTCGCCACTGGTCCTGCGGCCTTTTCAATTTCGGCACGGGCCGCCGTTATCAGGTCGCGGTGAACGAATTCACGAATATCCGGGTAGCGCGCCTCAAGCGGCACGGCGACGGATTCAGCCGGCGCGACCTTACCGAGTACGGCCGGAATCGCGGCGTCCAGCGCCTTTGATTTGTCGGCATTCTGCACGTCGCCGCCGACGAAGAGGTATGTCGGCGTCTCGGCCTTCGCATCGTACACGCGAGCCAGTCCCGCCTTATCCAGATTCGTCTCGCCGGGGACGCGGTCGAGCCGCACATCGTAGGGCTCAAAGAAAGCACGGAACTGATAGTAGTCCTGTTGCGACAGCGGGTCGTACTTGTGGTCATGGCAGCGCGCGCACTTGAGCGTCAACCCCAGGAAAGCCATCGACGTATGGTCCACCACGTCCTGCATCCAACCGTCGCGGTCGTATCGTTTATAGTTCCGCACCAAATAGCCGGTGGCGCGGAGCACCTTCGGATCCGCCGGTGCGATTTCGTCTCCGGCCAACATCTCCATCACCATCCGGTCGTACGGGCGGTCTTCATTCAACGACTCGACGATCCAATCGCGCCATTGCCAGATGTGCCGCTGGCTGTTGCGCACTTCGCTCGATTTGCGATAGCCGTACCAATCCGAATAGCGCCAGATATCCATCCAATGACGGCCCCAGCGTTCGCCGTAGCGGGGACTGGCGAGCAGGCGGTCGACGGCGCGCTCATAGGCGCCGGGGGCTTCGTCGGCCAGGAACGCGCGCATTTCCTCAGCGGATGGCGGGACGCCGGTGAGATCGATGGTGACTCGGCGCAATAGCGTTCGCGGAGCCGCGGGCGCTGCCGGCGTCAAGCCATGCTGCTTGTAGGCGGCGTTGACGAATGCGTCGATCGGATTTCCAGCGGCCGCGACCGCCGGGCGCACGGGCTTTGAAAAAGCCCAATGCTGCGTGGGGCCCACTTCCGCGCCGGCGCGAATCCATCCGGCCACCTTTGCTAATGCCACTGCCGGTAACTGCGGCTTCCCCATCGGCATACGGACGCGTCCCGTGTGCGCCATGGCTTGATAGAGCGGGCTCTCTTCCGGTTTCCCCGCTTTTACCGTACGCGCTAAATCCGTGGGCGCCGACAGGTCCAACTTCCCCTGCGCCGACGCACCCGAATGGCATCCCATACAGTGCTCTTGCAGCAGGGGCCGCACTTCGCGAATAAATAGATCATCGGCTGCCGCCGGCCACAACCCGGCCAGCAGGCAAAACAGGCTCGCTCGCCGCATGACTGACAGTATATTAAATCAGGGCAAACCGAACGCGAGAATATTCGGCCCCGCGGCGAAGGCGATGAACTGCTTGCCGCCGGCCATGTAGGTCATCGGCGACGATCGCCAACTATGCCCGTCACCGAGTGCGGCGGCCGCGTTGGTCTGGATGTGCCAGAGGTCCTTGCCGGTCTTCGCGTCCACAGCGCCAAGCGCCCCGCTATCCTCTCCGAAATACACAACACCGCCCGCGGAAAGCACGCCGCCCCAACTGTCCGCCGGGCCGATCTGCGGCACTTCCCAAACGCGCTTGCCGGTTTCAATATCGAGCGCACGGAGGAACATCCGGCCGGGTTCCAGCGGAATTTTCTTCGGATTCCAACTTGGCCTTTTCACGTAGACGCCGCAGGCTTCCCGCGCCATCAGATAGAACAGACCTGTCGACGGGCTATGCGCCATCGATGGCCAGTTCGTTGCGCCCAATACGTTGGGACAGACCTTCGTGCCATCCTTCGTCGGCTCCATGCCCGGCACCAGGATCGGCCGTCCGTCTTTGCCGATTCCCGTGGCCCAGGTGAGCCGGTCGACGAACTTCTCGGCCAGCAGCAGCTTGCCATTCACGCGGTCAAACACGTACAGGAATCCGTTGCGATTAGCCTGAATCAGCAGTTTTTTATCCTCGCCGCGATACTTGCGATTGACCAGGAGCGGCGTCTGCCCGGCATCCCAATCGAAGAGATCGTGCGGCGTGAACTGGTAGTACCACTTCATTTTTCCGGTGGCCACGTCGAGCGCGATCACGGAATCGGTGTAGAGATTGTCGCCCTTGCGTTCGTCTCCGTTCATTGACGGATACGGGTTTCCGGTCCCCCAGAAAACGGTTTGTGTCTCGGGGTCGAAGGTGCCTGTCATCCACGTCGCACCGCCGCCGCCGTGTTCAGGCAGCGACGTGCCGATCCAGGTTTCGGAGCCCGGCTCACCCGGCTTCGGCACGGTCCAAAATCGCCACACCCGCTCGCCGGTGGAAATCTTGTAGGCATCGAGAAATCCGCGCATTCCCAAGTCGCCCCCGGAGACGCCGGCGATCACCAGATCGTTAACGACCAGCGGGGCAGCGGTGTTGCCGATGTTCGTCTTGTCGATAACGCCGGCAGTGATTTCCGTCTCCCATAGCAGTGCGCCGGTCACCCGGTGCAGAGCCAATAGATGCGCGTTGTCAGTGACGACGAAGACGCGGTCACCCTTAACCGCTACGCCGCGGTTCGTGCCCTTCGCGGGGTCGCCCCTGGACTCGCCCGACATCGGCCGCTGAAAGCTCCACAAGGTCCGTCCGGCGCGGGCGTCCAGCGCCATCACCTGGTTCGGCCCGGTGACGTACATCACGCCATCGACCACGACAGGCGTCAGTTCCAGCACGTTGTGGTTGATGGGATAAACCCACTTCAGCACCAGTCCGTTCACGTTGGCGGGGTTGATCTGGTTCAGATCGCTGTGCCGGTTGCCGTCGATGGATCCGTGATAACTCGGCCAGTCACCCGACTTAAACGCGGGACCGCCCTCGACCGTTAACGCGGCGCCGGGTTTCCCGACGGCTGTTCCGGTCAAACCGCTCAAGTACGCCAAGAGGTCGCGGCACTGTTCGGCGGAACAGTTCGGGGCACGCATGGCGGAACCTGGTTCCATGGTTGTCGAGGCCATTTCGTCGTGGCTGAGCAAGTGGAACTTGCCGTTCATATCCTGCAACTGGATGTTGTAACGGCTCTGGTTGCGCGCGAAGCCGCGCACGATTTGCCCGCTCTTCAACTTCACGGCCGCTACCCGGTAACCCGGCTTCACCGATGCGGCCGGTTTGCGAACGGCCTCCTCCAGATCAACGAAAGTCATTTCGCGGCCGACCAACGAAAGATCAGGCCCCACTGCTTTGCCCTTGCCCGCCGCCATGTGGCAATTTGCGCAGCCGCCCTGCCCGAAGAAATACTCCTCACCGGCAGCCGCATCGCCCGCCGGATGGCTCTCCGCGGCGGGAGCACTGAACGAGCGGACCAACTGTGTCAACGCTTCCAACTCGCCCGCGGGCAGTTTAAAGGCCGGCATACCGCGCGCCGGTACGCCGTCGCGAATGACGGCGCGGAGTTCGTCCATCGATGCCGACCGCACCCGGCGGTTCTCGGCGAGATTTGGCCCGCGCTCCGTTCCATGGCCATCGCCATGGCATACCGAACATTGCTTTTCAAACAACTGGCGGGCGTCCTGGCCGGTGGCGGCCAAGGCCAAAACAAAAACAAGGCTACACTTCATGCTTAGGTGATTCTACTTCGGTTTACGTTCAACGGGCCCCTGCGGCCCGGTCAATGTGAATCGCCCCCAGGTGGAATCGTCATCACCTCGACCATAGATCAGGAAGTGCCCGCCGTAGTCGTCCCCGTCGGGATCGGTGTGGACAATCTCCATCCCGTAGGCGTCGCCGATTCGAGGAGCATGCCACGCCGGCGTGCTCGCGCCGAGAGTGGGCTGCATGGCGACACGCGCCTCAAGCACAAAATCGCCGTTGCGGCCGCGGCGAATGGCATAACTGACCGCGTCTTTCGGTAGCGGTTCCTCGACATAAGTTTTGCCGGGTGCACCGTGACGCCACCAGGCGCCGTAGTCCGGACGTTTGGTATCGATCACAAAGCAGAACGCGTTATCGCCCTCACCGAACTTCTTCCCCGACGCCAGCCGCGGCGCTTCAATAAACCAGCAAATCGAGTCCTTGTAGTACCAGCGTTTCGGCTCGTGCGCGGGATCGGTGACGTCATTCACGTTGTCCTGAACGTCCGCGCCCAGGTAGAGATACCGGTCATCCCAGGCGATGTAATATCGCGCCGCCAGATCTACGCCTGTTTCCTTGCGATGGAGCGTCAGCCGATTGATCGCCGGGTCATACCACGGCGAATGGCGCAAGCGTGCCAAGTCCCAGACGCCATCGCTGAAGGCGTAGTCTTTCCATTCCAATAATGATCCATCCACCGACACCGGACGTTCCAGACGTGGAATTTGTGCGTTCAATGCCGCCGCCAGAAAGACGAGCCAGACCCTCTTCACTTGGCCCCGGCCAATTCAACCACCAGATCATGATGGAACTTGACGAACTGGTTTAGCGACGACTCCAGAATGCGCTCCCGATCACTGCGCGCGCCGTACCCTTTTCGCCCATCCTCGGAATCGAGCGCTGGTCCGACGCCATAACATTGCACGCCCTTGGCCCGTAGAAACGCCATATCCGTCGCTCCCGTCGACATCGCCGGCAGCACCGGTACGCCGTCATAATGCCGTTTCGCCACCGCTTCGATCGCGCGAAATGCTTCGTTATTGAGCGCCGACGGGGACGCGCCGGGACGCGCCGATCCGGACTGCGGAACCAACTTAATGGCCGGATCGTTAATCACACTCTTCAGCGTTTCGTAGAACTTCGTCATATCCTCATCCGGCAGCGCGCGAATATCCAGTGACGCCGCCGCCGCCGAAGGAAGCACATTCAACTGCCATTTAATCTCCTGCCAGCCTACATCGCGGTAGTGGCTGAAAACCCAAAGTGTAGCAGGCCGGAATCAGCCCAGCCCGAACTTCTTCAACCGGTAGCGCATCCTATCCCGGCTTATCCGCAGCAGGCGCGCCGCCCCCGTCCGGTTCCCCTTGGCCGTCTCCAGGGCTTTTTGAAGCAGCGCCCGCTCCTGCTCCTCCAAACCCGCTAACTCCACCGGCGGCACGACCGCCTCCATTTCCCCGCCCCACAGATACGGTGGCAGATCTCCCACATCGATAGTCTCTCCCAGCGCCATCATGCAGCCGTGCCCCACCGCGTTTTCCAGCTCCCTGACATTCCCCGGCCAGCCATGCCGCTGCATCACAATTTCCGCTCGCCGGGTCCATCCGGAGACCGGCTTCCGGTAGAGATCGCTAAACCGGCGTGTAAAGTACCGCACCAGCAGCGGCAAGTCGCCCTCACGCCCCGCCAGCGCCGGAACGGCGATCTCCACCATGCTCAGCCGGTAGTACAAATCTTCCCGAAACGTTCGCGCCCCAATGGCTTGCCGCAGGTCGCGATTCGTCGCCGCAATAATCCGCACGTCCACATGCCGCGGTGTCAAAGTCCCCAGTCGCTGTACCTCCTGGTTCTGAATGGCCCGCAGTAGTTTAGCTTGGGTCGACAGCGGCATATCGCCAATTTCGTCCAGGAAAAGCGTTCCCTTGTGCGCGTGTTCGAACAACCCCGCCTTGTCCGCCGCGGCGCCGGTAAACGCCCCTCGCGCGTGCCCGAACATCTCACTCTCGAACAACGTCTCCACCACCGCCGAACAGTTCAGGATCACCAGATGCCCGGAGGTTGCCGGACTCAACCGATGCAGCGCTTTCGCCACCAGATCCTTACCCGTCCCTGTCGCGCCGGTCACCAGCACCGTCCGGTAGTGCGGCGCGACACGCTCAATCCGCGAGTAGAGATCCCACATCTGCGGACTATTGCCCACAATCCCATGGAATTCGGCACTCTCCAGCATTTCCCGCTGCAATGACGCCGAACGCAGCCTCCTCCGGGACGTCTCCAGCAACTGGTCCACGCGCCTTCGAATCGTGTCGATTGGCACCGGCTTATTCCAATAATCCGAAGCGCCTTTCTTGATCGCCTCTACCGCCGTTTCGGTCGAATAATGCGCGGTCATCAGGATAACGTCGATCGAGGGATCGAATGCCATCACGCGCTCCAACACCTCCAGCCCCGACACCCGCGGCATTACCAGATCCGTCAGTACAATCTGCGGATGGCGCGACGCCACCAGGTCCAGCCCCTCTTCGGGATCCTCCGTGGTTAAGATCTCCACGTCCGGCCGCCGCAATGCCGCGCTCAACAGCTCCAGGTTTCCAGCGTTATCGTCAATGATCAGCAACGTCATCAGCGGAGTGCTCATATCGAATGGGCAAACCCGGCCAGCCGCCGTCGGTTCGGCACCTTCGAAGCACGCCTCGGCGTTTCATCAGATGGCTGGGTCCATCGCACTCTGTTTGTCATTGCGCTCGTTCAATTCTAGCCCGGCCCACCAAGCCAGCCAACGTATGCAACAGTTGCCCCTTCGTCACCGGCTTCGGCGAATGCGCGTCCACCGCGGGTGACCCCAATTCGTCCCAGTCTTCCAACGTTGAAGCGACCACAATGGGAATCGCCGCCAGCCGTGGCGAGCCGCGGAAATCCCGTATTGTTTTCCGGGCTTCACACGTCGATACGGAAATGTCGATGAGAAGAACGGCAGGCTCCAGTTCCTCGGCGATCATGCCCGCCTGTTCAAAGTTCGGCGCGGAGACTGGCTGAAAGCCCTCCGGCGTCAAATAGTTCACCAGCACCTCCGCCGCTCGCGGCTCAATAGCTACGATCAATACAAGCGGTTTCGAATCTTGGGCCGACCCCTCGCCCGCCTTCACCGTGAAGCCGAACGCGCTCCCGCGCCCCGGTTCGCTCTGAACCCAAATCCGCCCATCCTGCTGTTCGACCAACTGTTTCGAAATGGCGAGGCCGAGCCCCGTGCCCTCACGCACTCCCGCCGTCGTTGCACCCGCTTGGTAAAACTTGTCGAAGATTGCCTCGTGATGCTCGCGCGCGATCCCCACACCCGTATCCGCCACGAAGACGGCCACCTTCCGCGCTCGTGCCAGCGCCGTAACGCGCACCGTTCCGCCCCTCTCGGTGAACTTCACCGCGTTACCAAGCAGATTCGTCAGCACTTGCCGCATTCGCAGACGATCCGCTTCCACCACAACGCCATCGGCCGAATCCACCGTTAGGAAAAGCCCTTTGCTCTGCGCCTGCGGCCGGATGGTCTCCATCACTTCTTCCAACGCCGGACCCAGCTCGAACATCTCCGGATGCAGGTCCATCCGCCCCGCCTCAATTTTGCTGATGTCCAGTAGATCGTTAATCAGCGCCAATAGATGATGGCTGTCGCGATGGATATGAGTCACAAACCGTTTCTGTTTTTCGTTCAACGGCCCTTCCAGCTCTTCAATCAGCAAGTCGGAAAAACCGATGATCGTGTGCAGCGGCGAACGCAGTTCGTGGCTCATACTCGCCAGAAACTCACTTTTCAGCCGGTCGCTCCGCTCCACCTCGGTATTCCGTTGCCGAAGCTGTCTGTTCTTTTCTTCCAACTCGCGCGAGAAAGTGTCGTGCAGTTCCTGAAACCGTACCTCCGCCGTCCGCCTCGCCGTCACGTCGCGAACGATTGCGATGACATGAAGTCCATCGGCGGAATGAATCGGATTCAAACTGATCTCTACCGGAAACTCTGTGCCGTCCTTTCGTTGCGCCGTCAATTCCGTCCCCGATCCCATCGGCCGGGTGGAGGCCTTTCCGCCGAAAGCGCGCCTATGACCGGCATGACGTTCCCGCACCGCCGCCGGCGCCAGCGCGTCGATCGGCAGCCCTAAAAATTCCTCCCTGGAATAGCCGAAGATTCGCTGCGCTATCTCATTCACCAGGACAATCCGGCCGTCGGCGTCAGCCTCGATAATCGCGTCGGGCGCGGCGTCGAGCAGTTCACGAAATCGATTTCGCTCGTTCATGGCTCACCTATTCTCAACCTTCTCGCTCCCGCTGCGCCAGCCGCGGCTTGCATTAATCAGCATTCTACGTTCGGTCCATGCCACTCTCCAGGGCGCAACCGGAACGCAAATTGAAAATCCCTCGTTTTTATTCAGTTACGAATAAGTGAGGGGCAAATCGGCCTTTGGGAACCTTGGGTAGCGGGCCAGAAGGGGCTGAATTGGGAAAATGGCGCGGGGCAACGCCTGGCGTGATATGACCAACTCGGCGTCGGGGCCATTCCGAAGCGGATACTATTGAATAAACCCGGCGCATTGGCGCTTGAGGTTCGCCTACGTTGACGAGGAGTTCTATCTAAATGCCTGGACCCGTGATCGATATCGAAGCAGATGGCCCGGATGGCTCTCCCGTTCGCCGCGGACGATTTGGGTGCGGCGGCATCCTGGTGGGGCTGTTTCTCTTCCTCCTGGTCGCAAAATCCATAGCAACTTCCATCATCGACTACCAGTGGTGGAATGAAGTTGAACAGCTAGACACATGGTGGAAGCAGATCTATCTGCACACCGCGCCGATTTTCTACGCCACCGCGTTTGGCTATGTCGTTCTCTGGGTTGTCCACGCCCGTGCCATGAAAGCCGGCGGAGCCAGCCTCTCCCGTTTCCCCTGGTATTCGAGGATCTCTTCGCTGGTCATGCTGCCCCTCGCCTGGGTCCTGGCGGCGGTGCAGTTTTCCTCCTGGGATATCGCTACCTGGCTCGGTAGCCGCGGCATAACGTCTTCCTCGGATTGGCGCGATCCCGTCTTCGGCAATTCGATCGAGTTTTATTTCTTTGAACTCCCCGTGTACCGAAGCATTTCGACCTACCTGTTCGTCCTGCTCGCCGTCTGCGCGATCGGATATTGGCTCGTCAGCCGCCTCTGGACACTCCGTGGCCGATTTGCCGGCCCGCAAATTATGATCGACTGGCAAGACCTGACGGGCGGCAACCTTTTCGGCGCTCGATTATTGGGCGCCGCCGCGCTCCTCGCCTTGGCGGCGCGCGAGTGGTTCGGACGCTACAGCTCCCTCTACGATGTCCATCCGTTCCTTACCGGCGCCGATTACGTGGCCGTCAATCTAACGATCCCCCTCAACATCGCCTGGGCCGGCCTCATCGTCTTGGCCGCCATCCTCCTGGCCTCCGGTCGCGGACGAATGGCGATGGCCATTGTTCTCTTCCTCCCCATTCGCGCCATCGTGCCCGGAATCGTAAATTCTGTCCATGTCCGGCCGAACGAAATTACGCTCCAGCAGCCGTACATCGAACATCACATGCGTGCCACCAAGGCGGCTTATGGTCTCGGCGCCGGACTTCTTAAGGAACCAAAGGTAAAGGCCTCGCCTTCCGGCAAGATCGACATAGCCGCCAATCAGGCATCCCTCGATAACGTGCGCATTTGGGACTGGCAGGCGTTTCACGACACGATCACCCAGATCCAACCCCTTCGTCCCTACTCCTATGTCGATACCGATATCGATCGGTACCGCATCGGCGGCAAGCTTAGACAGGTCCTGCTGTCCCCGCGCGAACTAGACATCCAGCAGCTCGGGGAAGCTCGCAATCGCTGGCCCAACCGAAATGTTATTTACACCCATGGCTATGGGATCGTCGCCGCGGACGCCAATCGGATAACGCCCGACGGTCTGCCTCGGCTTTTCATCCAGGATGCGCCCCCAAAGGTGACGGCGGACGGACTTAAACTCACCCGTCCGGAGATCTACTATGGCGAGGTGGCCCACGAACCCATCTTCGTGCGTACCTCTCAACCTGAGTTCAATTACCCCTCCGGGTCTGAAAATGTCCATGTACGCTACGACGGCTCCGGCGGCTTCCCCATTCAGTCCTTGGCCATGCGAACCGTCGCCGCGATTGCGTACAGCGACTGGAATATCCTCCTGACGTCCTACCTCCAAGACCAAAGCCGGATGATGATTCGCCGTCGAGTCAAAGACCGTGTCGAAACACTCGCGCCATTTCTGCTATGGGATACCGATCCGTACTTGGTAATCCGCACCGACGGCAAACTGGTGTGGATGATCGACGGGTACAGCACGTCCTCCCGCCATCCGTACGCGGAACCCATCAGCACCAAAGAGAGCGGCCGCATAAATTACGCCCGAAACTCGGTCAAAGCTACTGTGGATGCCTATACAGGCGAGACGCGGCTCTATGTGTTTGAGGCGTCTGACCCGTTGATTCGCGCCTACCGTAATGTCTTCCCAAGCCTTTTCCTGGATAAATCCGCGATGCCTGCCGACCTTCGGGAACACGTCCGCTACCCGGAATGGCTCTTCCGCATGCAAGCGGAGATTTTACTGACTTTCCACATGAGTGCACCGGACGCCTTCTATAACAAAGTGGATGTTTGGGACATCGCACGCCGGTCCACCGCCGGAAACGCCGGGGGTAAAACGCCGCTTGATCCGAATTATGTCGTCGCTGCGTTACCGAAAGAGGCGGGCGGCACAGGAGAAGCCGAGTTCTTACTCATGCTGCCATTTACGCCTCGCGGCAAAGACAATCTCATTGGACTTCTCATTGCCAGGTGTGACGGCGAAGCGCTCGGCGAGTTAGCTCTAATGGAAGTTCCCAAAGAGGAGCTATTTTTCGGTCCGATGCAAATAGAGAGCCGGTTAAATCAGGATCAGACCATCTCCAAGGATCTGACTCTGTGGAATTCCCAAGGCTCCCAGGTCTTGTTTGGGCAAATGGTGGTACTGCCGGTTGGCGGCACGTTCCTGTTTGTCGAACCGATATACCTGCAGTCGTCGCAAGCCCGTATGCCGCAACTGAAGAAAGTGGTTTTAGCATACGGCAACGAGCTGATTTACACGGACACCTACGAGCAGGCGCTCGCGCAGTTGGCGAGTGGGCAAGCGGCATCGCCCCCAAAGGATGCCAAAACTGGCGAAGCGACCCCAGTTTCCTCCGCGCCATCGAAACCCGGCGCCGCGGACCGGATAGCAACGCTCCGCCAATGGATGGACAAGTACCGAAAGGCCGCCCAATTGGGCCAGTGGACTGAAGCTGGAAAGGCGTTGGAAGCGTTGGAAGTGGAGCTTCGAAAGCAACCTTAGGCGTTGACCGCGCGGCGTGGAGCCGCGTGATCGGCCCCTGGCAGTTTGCGGGAGCGGCGCGTTTGATTCATCCGGTCGCGGGCCGCCTGGACGGCTTCACCGAGGCCTTCCGACTTGACGTCCACCGCTCCCCACTTGAAATTGACGTTCGCCATCCCCAAATGGCGCAATTGGAAGTCCCAGAGCTTCTCCGAAATCATCCCAACGCGGCGCTGATTGAAACCGGCGACATCGTGGTTATAAACGAAGATCCATTCGTTTTCTGTGGTTCGCGTCCCGAAATCGCCTTCGCGAACGAATGAAGCCATCAGCTTCTCAACTGCCGGTCCGCTATCGGTAAGACTCGCTTCGTTCTTTCGGTCAACGACTGGAGATCCTTCATTTGGTTGCAGCGTGATGACGAAGAGGATTCCCGTCATCGGATTGGGCAACGAAAGCAGTCTGGTCCATGTGGAGAGGTCGTGCATTCCGGTAGGCAGGAGCAACTCCGGAATCGCGACTGCCGGTGGCAGAGAAGCCATCGTCGGCTCTGGTTGCCGGGCAACCGAGATGTCAATCGGTGATGGTAACGCGGCTACCGGCGTTGTTTCCGGCAAAGAGGCGGGAACCTCCGCCCAGAATGGAGGCGGTTCAGCCTCGGTCTCGTTGCTTGCGACCGAGCCCTCGGTCGCCGGCGTAGGCTCCCAGCTCATTTCGGAGTAGAGGGGCAGCAAAGCGGGCAATTCGTCCAAGGCGCTTTCTACGGACAGTTTTGGTTCAGCGTCAACGAGTGCCGGCGCCTCGGAAAAAACGAAAATCGGGGCAGGTTTCTCGATTGGAGGAAGCGGCGGCAGATAGTCCACAGCCGGCGGGATTGCCATTCCATCCAGGCGCGAATGTTGGGGACTGAACGCGTAATAGTTGAAAATGCCCGGGGCCTGCGCCGGCTCGGCGATCTCCATCTCGCTGGCGGCGGGCGCTGGTTCAAGCCAAAAGGAGGGAATCTCGGGATCGATGGAAACGGCGGGCTCGGCCACCGGTTCGAGGGACAGCTCAAGATCGTCGGAGCTATAGACCGGCGGCGGCTTGTGGGCCTCTGCGGTTTCGAACCGAACGTCGGCCAACAGGTCCGGTTTTTCATCCATGGCCGGGGATTCGTCGTCGAGGACGAACACGAACGGTGGTGGCGCAACGGCTCCCGGATCCTCATCCTGAATCGCCTGGTCAAACTCGACGCCGGCCGCCGCCAAAGTTGCTGGTGCGGGTGATACCTCGATGGTGAAGGAAATTGGAGTCGGTTCAGCCTGCACGTCAGCCAACGCGGGTAACTCCTCCGCGGCGGCGGCGGAAAGAGGATCCACGGAGTAGGATACTTCGCTCGGTAGGGCCGGTTCAACGTCGATTTTCGCGGCCGCAACAGCTTCGGAGGCAGACTCGGTATCCGCAGTGAAAGAGGACGAAGGGAACTCGGCGATCGCGAGCACAGGTGCGGGTAGCTCCGCTGGGGCAACGGCGGGGGAGACAGACCCGACGGTTCCGGACTTTTCGCTCGCGAGCGCCGGTTCAACTTCAATTTCCGTGGCCGCGACAGCCTCAACATCCACACCAAACGTGAACGATGAGAACTCCGCGATAGCGTTGGCAGGCGCGGGCAACTCCTCTGCGAAAACGGCGGAGGAGACAG
>Ga0105046_10001503_pt1 | contig 35887 bp, 31 predicted proteins | sample MAT03_FD_78385 | JGI IMG/M metagenome (GOLD analysis project Ga0105046, IMG submission 78385) | Freshwater microbial communities from Lake Fryxell liftoff mats and glacier meltwater in Antarctica - MAT-03 (megahit assembly) | ecosystem: Environmental > Aquatic > Freshwater > Ice > Liftoff... | reverse complement strand
CCGTCGAAGGCCGCCAAATCTAGCCTTTGCCCGGTGGCGCAGCGGATCCCTTTGACCAACCCGGCAGCCTCATCCAGGTCAGGTTTTACTCCAGGACCACCAATTCGGCGTGGTTGATCTCAACTCCAGCGTTGTCCGTTACGAGCAGGCAGTATCTGCCAGGAGGAAGATCGGTGGAGAGGACGACGCCTCGTTGCGGGTCACGCACCGGGATCTCATCGATCGACCTTCCGCATAGATCGATGACCTTGATCGATCCACACGTCATGTTCTCTGGGAGGGTCAAGTGAACAGGCTGGTTCCGAAGTACCGGATTCGGACTCAAGCGAAGGCCCGGTCGCTGCGCGAATTCGAACACGGAAATGTCAGAGTCGGCTTTGATATTGAGCCGGGGTCTCCTGTCCGGGTTGGTATAGCTGTTCCCGCAGAAGAACAACCCACGCGTGGGATCCTCGATCTGGGTGCGGATCAGGAAACCATGGGCTTGTGAGGGATCATTGATCATTGCCTGCACCATGGCCGTTACATCGAGGCCCACATAGTCTTCGATGAGTTGTGTGCTCGGCGGGATGAGCACTGCGTTCATTGGAGTGACCGATGGCTGTGTATTCCACGTGACGGCGTCGTCCGACCAGTTTTGAACGACATGCTCCAACCAGCACGAATTGGCACCGATGTTACCCACTGCGGCAGCGTCGCCAAGGCCTACGGCGCCCCTTCCGAACAGGTCCATGGTGGCTTCGTCGATGACCGTTCCCGGAGGGTATTGACCAAGGTCGAAGTAGATCAGGGCGCGTGAGTTGTTCTCTCCACCCATACTACCAGGTTGTGACAATGCGCCGTACCAATCCGCATAGTCATAGTTCGTGTTCTCGGAATTGATGTCGGGATGAATACCTATCACCGCATCCTTGTCCGAATAAAGTGTGGCATCACCTTGAGCCATGGAGACAAGGGGCAATGCGAAAAGCAGAACGCAGGTTGCACGAGTGCGCATGACGAGCTGAATATGGTCGACCGAAGCTAGGCACTTACTGAGCGCCGAATATGTGGTCGGTCAGAGCCGTTGGATCTAGCGGTTTGAGCCACCGTGGGGTGGGTTTCCCGCGCTACATGCCGGAGATCCCTTCATCGCGACATGTAAACGAACTGGTTCACTGCACTTAGTTCAGTGCGAACCCGTATCCTGCTTGGCGTCCTGCGCATAGTGATCGCGAACGCAACGCAGCAGGTCTGCCTCATCGGGTTGGGCGATGCCATGGGTGCGAAGCAACCCACAGAACTCAGTGTTCACCACCGGGTAGCACGCTCCACCTGGCACTTGTTGCACCACGGCCTTGCGATCCAGCACCTGTTCCAACAGGGCCAGCAAGCGATGGACAGGAACGGGCGCATCGTAGCATATGTTGATCGAATGTCCACGGAATGGGGTATGACCCAGTAGGAGAGGAAGTACCCGGACCAGTTCGCGTTGGTCCAGTACGAAGCGGCAGGCGCCCATCTGGATATCGATCGGCAAGCCGCGGAGGATGCGGTCCCGGAAATTATTCAGCAGGGTATGCGGGTTCACGGACCGGCCCAGGATGTTGGGGAGGCGCAACACCATGGCATCGGCGAAACGGGTGTGGACCAGAAGTTCCATGGCCCGCTTGTGTTCCAAATACGGCGACCCGGCGAGTGCGGTGTCGAAGATGCTGCACGTGCCCAGGTATACCACCTTGCCGCCGTCCACGGGCAATGCTTCGATCATGCGCTGTTCCCGGGCGTAAGCCGCTGCGTTACGCTCCTTTGAATTGGAGACACCGGCGGCGATCACGCGGTAGCGGTCGTCTGTGGCAAAGGCTGAAAAAGCGGAGGCCATAAGGCCACTACCGAGCACCATTCCTGGCAGGGTTGGGTTTTCGAAGCGGCAAAGGAACGGAAGACCGGCCAGCCGGACCCGATCTAGTTTCGCGGTCCTGCCCATCCCTGCGCACATGTCCGATCCGCGTCCCAGGCTCATCTACACTACATCCATCCTCGCGTCTTTCGCCCGTAACGACATCGCCCTGCTCGAGCGTGAATTCTCCGTCATGCCGCATGTGTTCGCGCCACGCAAGAAATGGATGGCCCCCTGGGCCCTGGTGAAGCAGCTGTTCTTCCTCCTGCGCCATGGGTTCACAGCGGACGTGTTCGTCTGCATGTTCGGGGGTTATCATTCCTTCCTCCCGGGACTGTTCGGGACCCTGCGCCGCCGTCCTGTGGTGATCATCGTCGGCGGGTTCGATGCGGCCTCGTTCCCTTCGTTCAGCTATGGAGCACATCATCGCTTCCCGCTGGGATGGTTCGTGCGCTACTCACTGCGCCATGCGGATCATCTGGTGCCGGTATCGGACAATCTGGTGAAGAGTGTCACACGCTACCTGCCGGACAGCACCGATCCGCAGCAGCAGGGGTACAAGGCCTTCGATCCGGGCAACAGCGTGCCGTACACGATCATCGCTTATGGCTACGATCCGAACCGCTTCGAACCGATGGCGCGCGGGGCGGGGATCTCGTTCATCACAGTAGCGCAGATGAACCCACCGAATTTTCTTCGGAAAGGAGTGGACCTGATGTTCTTGCTCGCCGAACGCTACCCACAACATCGGTTCACGCTGGTGGGCAACACTCCCGCGATGCGCTACGACCGGGTGCCACCCAATGTGGAGTTGAAGAATTTCGTGGCCTATGAACGATTGCCTGAGGAGTACGCTGCGCACACATTCTATTTGCAACTGTCCATGTGGGAGGGATTTCCGAGCGCGCCGTGCGAGGCCATGTTGTGCGGCTGCGTGCCCATCGTGAGCCGCGTGGCAGCGATGCCCGAGATCGTTGGGGAGGCCGGTTTCATCCTCGATCGCAAAGAGCCTCAAGCCTTGTTCGACCTCGTCGAGAAAGCGCTGGCGAGCGATCTGGTGGATCTATCGAAGCGGGCGCGCCAACGGATCATCGACCGTTATCCACCGACGGAGCGGGAGAAGTTGCTGGAATTGGTACGCCAGTTGAAGAAGCGATAGAGCCGGATCCACATCATCGTTAGCGTGCGCAGGATCGCTTCGCTACTTACCGCACCCACGTCTGCGTCCGGTAGAAGAACGCAACATAGCCCCGCACCTGGAGCTTGCCATCCTCGATCCAGAGTTTGCAGTCGTATACCTTGCCGGTCTCAGGATCGAGGATCGTACCGTTATCCCAAGCTGTGCCCGTGGGCGCCATCCCCCGAATGATCTCCAGTCCCACGATGCGCTGGTCCTTGCGATCACCTGGGCACTTATCACAGAGCTTCTCCAGTTTGGTCTTGTCGTAGAGGTCCACGATGTGGCCACTGAGTTTGCCGTTGATCAAGGTGATCTCCACCACCGAGCGCGGCTTGCCGGTGTTATCATCGATCGTGTTCCAACGGCCGATGACCGTTGGCTTGCTGGTGGTTTGCGCGACGAGCGGATGCGCGCCCAACAACAGAAAGATGAACAGCAACGCGCGCATGGATCAGAAGCTGCGTCCAATGGAGACCACGTAACGGAAACCGAAGTGGTCCGTCTCATTCGCAGGCACTGAACTCAGCAGCAGCGGCATGTCGAAGCGGATCGTCAGCGGCTTGATATCCACCAAGGGTCCCCAGCTCCTGATCGTGAGCGCGGTCCCTATGCCGGCATCCGCACGCGGTTCTGCGATGCGCAGTTGTTCAGCGCCGTTGCGTATGACACGATAGCCCATCACGCCTACATCGCCGAAGGCATAGATGTCCACGTGCAGGTAGCGCGCGAGTTTGCCCGGGCGGAACGGGACCAGGCCGTCGACATCGATCTCGCAGCTCGCGCTCGCGCCGGTGTTGCCACGGTAGGTGTAAAGCAGATCGCCGTTCTCATCCACCTCGGGCGCGAGATAGCCCGCATAGCCGCGCAGACCCAATCCGCCGCCATGCTGGAAGTGCTGCACGTCCGCGCCGTAACCGAGCCACTCGTAGGGCACCATGCCGATGCTGCGCACGTACTTGTTCTCCATCATTTCCTCCGGCGACGCGCCGGCCAGGTACAAGGCGCTTTCGCGTGGCGTGGCACCCGTACCGAATTGTCCAAGTGCCCGGGTGCGCACCTGCAACTTGCCGAGCCTGTTCTGGTTCACGGCCGTCAATCGCACCTGTGCGTACCCACTGGCGGAACCGACGCTGCTCGTGCGTGTCTCCAACTTCAGGTCGCCCTGCCCGCGCGTGTAGGTGTAGCGATGGCGCACGCTCAGGTCCACCGCGCCGTTCAGGCGGTCCAGGTCCCACTGGTCCGGGTAGAGCAGGTAGGTCAGGTCGGTGCTGTCCCGCCGGATGAAGTAGAGTGCTTCGACCCTCGCTTCGGTATTGCCGTCGGGCAGGTTCCAATGCCAGCCTGCGTCATAGCGCTCCAGGCCATCGAGCATACGCGCATGAACGAAGACCGAAGATCCTTTGAGCAGCTTTTCCGTGCCGTTCTCGTACCGGAAATTGAAGGAGATGCGGTCGAAGTCCGTGTCGGTGTTCCTGGGAATGGAATCGAACTGGACCGCCGCATTGTCCGGTGGGAGGTACTGGCCCATGCCTGTATTGACCCACGCGCTGAAGTGCAGTTTGTGTTTGTACTTCATGTAGCTCCCGTTCATGTGTACGCCGGCTTTCACCCCGTCGTAACCGTTCCACCAGAGGTCGGGTCGCACGAACGCCTCGTAGGTGCGACGATCGGGCCGGTTCCAGACGTGGTGGTCGAAGGTCACATCCACAGGAATTGCCAGATGATCGTTCAGCTTGTAGGCATCGGCGAGCCGGTTCGTCGGGTCGATTGTCACGGTTTCGATCCCGGTAGGTATGTTGACCTGCGCGGTGTAATCGCGCCGCAGTTCATCGAACCCGATCCAACGGGGTAGTACGGTGGCGGTGGTCTTCTTCTCGAACCATGTGTTGGGGATGTGGAAGTCGTAGACCTTGCCATCGCGGGCTGTAACGCGCAGGTCGATCGGCATTTGCAAGCTGCCCTTGCGCCGCAGGTGGATCGTCTGGCCTTCATCACGGAACCGGTGCGACACGCCCTTCACCGCATAGTCGATGCGCTTGTCCGTTTCGATCCACTGGTCGAAGAACCAGTTGAGGTCAACACCCGTGAAGTCGTGGAAGCTCTGCCGCATATCCTCGATGTACGGATGGCACATGTGCCACTGCTCGAAATAGTGCTGCATGGCGGCCAGGAAGAGCGTATCGCCCAGCACGTACTGCAGGTTGTACAGCATGGTGGCGGTCTTGTTGTACACGTGTCCAAAGCCCCGTCCACCGGGCGCTGTCACATGCTCGAACTCATCACTGTGTGTGTTGATCGGTGGCAGCTGGTCCCGCACGGCATCGCGCTGATAACCGGAATACACGTCGCTTTCACGCGGAAGTTCAGGCAGTCGGTAGCGTGCTTCGTACTTCGTCTTCGGCGCTTCCACCACGGCGGTGTCGCCGTCGATGTATTCCAGGCCCCAGCTCGTGAGGAACTGCGTGAAGCCTTCGTCCAGCATGGCGCGATAGGTCTCGTTGTTCCCCACCATGCCGAAGAACCAGTTGTGGCCGATCTCATGCACGAAGAGGCCGCGGTAGTTGGGGTCGTTGCCACTGTCCAGGGTGAGCATGGGGTATTCCATGCCGTCCCGCGCATCGGCCACGATCATCTTCGGGTAGGCGTACATGCCAAAGGAGGTGGAGTGCGCTTCGATCACCTTCGCGCAATAGTCGGCCGCGTTCTGCCAGCCACTGGCGTGCGGCTCCTGCGCCAGCGCGATGCACTTCACGCCGTTCCACTCGGCCTCGCCGATGCGGTACGTGGGATCGGCGGTGAAGGCGAAGTCGTGCGTGTTCTCCGCGTGGAACTTCCAGGTCTTGCGCTTGGTCGAGTCAGGTGCGATGATCATGCTGGGCGCTTCGTCCCACGGTTTGTCCTTGAAGTTGGCGATGTCCAGGCGGGCGCGCAGTTCGAGTGGCATCACCTGCTGCGGGTTCTGTAACCAGCCGGTCGCGTCCACCACGTACTCGTGCGGGAAGTCCAGTTCCACGTCGAAGGTGCCGAAGTCGCCATAGAACTCACTGCCCAGGTGTTGCTGGGTGTCCCAGCCGAATTTGCGGTCGTACACAGCGATGCGCGGGTACCAGTGGACGCCATCGTAGTGCTTTGAACCCCAGGCATTGTAAAGCTTCATGCGCCGTGACATGCCCATGGCCCAGTGCGTGGTGAAGTTGATGCGGAACGTGGCGCGCTCACCGGGTGCGAGCGCTTTCTTCAACCACACCTTCAGGATCGTGTTGTCCTGCTCGCGCCGAAGTGTATCGCCATCGGAGGTGAGGCTGTTTATGCGTGTGCCGGCGTATGGCGTGTCCTTGCCACCACCGCGCCAGCGCTCGCCTTCCTGGTCCAGGTTATAGGAGCCCGCCACATACGCCTCCTGGTAAAGGTGGAAGAACACGTAGCGCAGCGTGTCCGGTGAGTTGTTGTTGTAATAGAGCGTGAGATCGCCCTCGGCCAGGTCGCGCACATCGTCCATGCGCGCTTTGATCAGATAGTGTACATCCTGTTGCCAGTAGCCTTCGTACGGTGGCCTGTTCTTCCAGTAATGCGGATTGTCCGCGTTGCGGTATGTGTTCGGTGGCCGCTTGTCGTCGAAGCGTTGTCCGATCGCGAGGGTGGAGACGATGGAAAGGAGGAGGAGGACCGGGTACCGCATGGGCAACGGTGCCGAAGTTATCCGAAACCTCAGGATTCGGCCTGAACTGGCACTTGAAGAGTCCCCTTGCGCAGGATACGGGCCCTTGCGATGCTCGTATTCAGCTCGTAGCCGATCAGCAACGTGATCATGTTCACATAGATCCACAACTGCACCGCCAGGATCGCCCCGATGGAACCGTACAGCGCGTTGTAATTGGTGATGTGCCCAAAGACGAAACCGAGCGCCTGCGAGACGATGAGGATGAGGAAGACCGCCAGCAAAGCACCCGGTGTGATGATGCGGAAGCGGCGTGTTGTTGGATCACCGGCGCTGTAGAGCAGCGAAACGAATGTGAGCACCAGCAGAATGCTCACCAGCCATTTTGCGGTGAACAACGCGAATACCTGCAGGTCGCTGGTGAACACGCCCAACTCGTTGAGCTTCCGAATGGCCGTGCCCCCCAATGCGAGAACTGGAATGGAGAGGATGATGAGCAGCGGCAGGGCGAGCAACAGGCCTAGGCTGAGCAGGCGCTGTTTTACCGGGCTGTGCCAGGTGGTCAGGTTGGTGCTTCCGCTGAACCCGCGCAAGATCGCATCGATGCTGTTGCTGGCCACGAAAACACCGACTAGGAAGCTCACCGAGAGCAAGGTGCCGTGTTTCTTCACCACCAGATCGTGCAGGGTGGTCTCGATGAAGCGGAACACCTCCAGCGGCAGCATCTCCTTGAAGGTGCCCAACAGCTTCTCCTGGAAATCCTGTACCGGGATGAACGGGATCAACGTGAGCAGGACGATCACGGCGGGAAAGAAGGCGACGAAGAGCTTGAAGGAGATCGCGGAGGCGCGCGTAACAAGATCGCCTTCGGCCAGCGCCTTGAAGAAGAAGCGCGAGATCTGGTGCAGGCTGAACCCTTCGAAACCGGGTGGCAGTATGCGCTTTGCCCAGCCGAGCAAACGGCGGTTCGTGCGCGAGAAGAGCAACTTCCGTTTCAGCCTTTTCAGCATGCGCTCACATCACTTTCAAGCTCAGGTCCAGGCTCGGTGCACTGTGCGTGAGCGCCCCCACGGAGATGAAGTCCACGCCGGTCTCGGCGTAGGCGCGGGCATTGGCCAGGGTGATCCCTCCGGATGCCTCGGTCTCAAATCGTCCACCGATCCGATCGACCGCTTTGCGCAGAACGAAGAGGTCGAAATTATCCAGCATGATGCGTTGCACACCGCCGGTGCGCATCACCAATTCCAACTCTTCCAGGTTCCGGGTCTCCACCTCAATGGCGAGGTCGAGCCCTTTGGCCGCCAGATAGGATCTGGCAGCGGCGATGGCCTGCGGTATCCCCCCTGCGAGGTCGGCGTGATTGTCCTTGATCATCACTACATCGTAAAGGCCGTGGCGATGGTTCTGTCCGCCGCCGATGCGCACGGCCCACTTCTCGATCGCCCGAAGGTTCGGCGTGGTTTTGCGCGTGTCCAGCAAGATGCATCCGGTGCCTTCGAGCGCCTCCACGAAGCGGTGCGTGAGCGTGGCGATGCCGCTCATGCGCTGCATGAAGTTCAACAGCACGCGTTCCACCATGAGGATGCTGCGTGCCGGGCCCAGCAGGGTGAAGGGGACATCGCCAGTACCGACCGCAGCACCGTCCAGCATGTAGGGCTTCAGTGTAAGTTCGGGGTCTAAACGAAGCACGATGGCCTGGGCCAGTTCCAAGCCAGCGAGTATGCCTTTGTCCTTGACGATCAGACGGGCCGCACCGCGTGTTCCCGCAGCTATGGTGGCTAGGGTGGTGTGGTCGCCCGCGCCAAAATCCTCCCGCAGCGCGCGGTCAATGAGGTCATCGGTGCCTTCGGGCAGCACGATCAGAAGTCGTTCGTGCTGTTTTCAATGCGCAACTGCTTCACCTGGAAGTCCGCGTCCGTCTTTTTCAGGAAGAAGGTGACCCTGAAATACCCGGTCCGGGTGCGCAGGATGCCGATGAAGTACTTGTCACCGAATTTGCTTACGCCGCTGTGCTCGATCACCAGGTCAACCGGCGGGTGGTCGTTGAAGAACTTGCGCAAGATCTGCTCGGCTTGTGCCTTGCTGTAGACATCGGCGGTCTCCTTCACCGTAAGATCGATGTTGGCGATGAAGTGCGCGGCCAGGTCCTTGGAGTTGCCGGTCTTCATGGCGAGCACCACCTGGTCCTTCACCACATCCTGGGCTTGAAGCCCAAGGGACAGTAGCAAAGTGGCCATTGCGATCGTGATCCGGTTCATGGAGTGGTCCATTTGTGCCGAAATTTGGCAAATACCGGGCCATTGGAACGCACGCGATGGCGTGGATTTACCAACAAGTGTTGGGGGAATGAGGATCAAGCTCTTGCTGGTGGGGAAGACCGACCGCGGTCATGTGGCCGAAGGCATGGCCGCCTACCTGGACCGGCTCTCTCGCACAATGACCGTTGAACAGCAGGTGCTGCCCGAAGCGGGCCGGGGCGAACCGGCCTATCAACAGCGCACAGAAAGCGATCGGATCCTCGCGGCCCTGAAACAGGGCGAACGCGTGGTGGTGCTTGATGAACGCGGGCGTACAATGACCAGCCCGCAGTTCGCCGGGCAATTGGGGAGTTGGCGCGACCAGGGTGTGCGGCAGGTAGTATTCGTGATCGGTGGTGCGTACGGCCTTACCGAAGAGGTGCGCCAACGCGCCGACTTGGTGCTGGCCCTCTCGGCGATGACCTTCCCGCATCAACTGGTGCGCGTACTGTTCGCCGAACAATTGTACCGGGCCTTCAGCATTATGCAGGGCGGTCCTTACCACCATTGACCACCGGGTCAACTACGGTTCGGACCCCGGTGCCGGGTTTCACGAACGTGGCCTTCATGCTGTCGCCCAGTCCAAAGGCGTTCAACAGGCCATTGGCAGTGCGTTTGACGAGTTGCAAAAACGGCTTCGTTTCGAGTTGATGGCGCAGGTTCTCCTGCGAGGCCATCACGGCCTTTTTCCGATCGCTGTCATCCGCATGCCGCACACGCAGGCGCATCAGGCTGACCCCGGTGGTGAGTACGCGGATGGGCCGGAGCTGCTGTGTTGCCGCCAACAGACGCAGCGTGCGTGGTATGAAGTAGTTCAGGTGCTCCGGGTAGTTCACCACGCTCCAGCCCCTGCCGACCAGCGCATGGCCCAGGCTGCGATAGTTCGGCGTTGTCATGTACAAGGCCCCGCCCGGCCGCAGGATGCGCGCCATCCGCTCCAGTTCCTCCTTGGGGCGGGGCAGGTGTTCGATCACTTCGAAGGAGCACACCACATCAAAGCTCCCGGCCACGTAGTTGGTGGGGTCCAAAGCCCCTTCAATGATCCGGATACCGCGTGATCGGCAGGCCACCAAAGCGCGTTCACCGTATTCGGTGCCATGTACTTCCCAGCCCCGTTTGGCAGCCTCTTCCAGAAAAATGCCCGCACCGCACCCCACGTCGATGATCCGATCCGTACGCCGGTACTTTTCAAATCCATCCAGGAGTTCGTTGTACCGGCGGATGGTGACCGGGGACACGTTGTCATGCACCGGGTAATCCGCGTAGTAGGCGTAAAGTTCTTCGTCCGTTGGGACCCGTCCCACGAATACCATGGAGCAGTTACCGCAACTCACCACATGGTGTTCCTTGTGCCGGTCGACCTGGCGATGGTCGATGGCGTCGCACAGGGGACAGGGGCGTGGCCCGGGAGTAGGCATGGGCTGGCGAAAGTACGGTGTGGCCGTGCGCGTCCGTTCGCGCTTGGGCCGTGCCACACGGGCATGCGAGCCTGCCCGTGAGAAAGGCGATCTTTGATCGGATGTCGTTGATCTGGGTCTACTATCATGGGGAAGTGTCCATTGCGTATTGGGAGTACGCGTTGGGCTTCGTGTACCTGGTCCTGATGTATGTGCTCTTCGCCCGCCAGAAGAAGAAGTTGATCAAGGAGAGTCCCGAGTACCGCCATTTCATCTGGGGGTTGTTCGCCAAGTTGTTCGGTGGTGTGGGGTTCGGCCTGATCTATTTCTACTACTACGCCGGTGGTGATACGATCATGTACTTCTACTCCGCCGTCTCGCTCAGCAAAATGGCGGCGATGGACCCGGGGATGTACCTGGATGTGGTGACCGGCCCCAATAGCTGGGAGAACCTGTCCAAGTTCAATGACGCCATCGGCTACCCCTTCGCCTACGTGTACTTCGACCACCGGTCGTACTTCTTGATCCGGTTGATCAGCCCGTTGGTGTACCTCACCTTCAATAGTTACCTGATCACCACCTTGGTGCTGTCCAGCATCGCGTACATCGGGGTTTGGCGTTGCTACCGGACGTTCGTGAGCTACTACCCATCGTTGATGAACAAGTTCGCCATCGCCTTCCTCTATATGCCGTCCGTTGTGTTCTGGGGATCGGGGATCATGAAGGATACCATGACCTTCAGTGCCATCTGCTGGTGGATCCATAGCTTGGATGAGGTGTTCTTCAAGCGGCGGCGCTTCGTCATCGGCAGCCTGGGCCTTGTGGTGAGCGCGATGATCATGGTAATGATGAAACCGTACATCTTCATGGCGGTTCTCCCGGTGAGCATTTTGTGGCTGCTCTATGCGCGGGTCGCACGGATCCGCAGCATGATCATCCGGTTCGTGCTGTTGCCCATTGTGGTCGTGGCGATGTTCGGCGTTTCGGTCTATGTGCTCACCAAGCTGGGCGATAATCTGGACAAGTTCTCCCTGGATACCGCGATCAAAACGGTACAGACCACGCAGGGCGACATGATCAGGGTGGAGCAGTACGGCAACAATTTCTTCGACATCGGCACTGTCGATGGAACGTGGACCGGCCTGTTGTCCAAATTTCCGATCGCCACCAACGCGGCGTTGTTCAGGCCGTACCTCTGGGAGGCCCGCTCGGTGGTGGTCGCATTGAGCGCATTGGAGAACTTCTGGCTGCTGGGGTTCACGCTCCTCCTTTTATGGCGTACGCGGGTACGGTTCTTCCTGCGCTGCTTCATTGGCAATCCCCTGGTCCTGGTGTGTTTCGTATTCGCGCTGTTGTTCGGCTTCACCATCGGGGTCTCAACGCCCAACTTTGGTGCTTTGGTCCGCTTCAAGATCCCCTTGATCCCCTTCTTCGTTTCTGGATTGTACATCATCGATCTGCTCCATAAGGAGCGTGTTGCCACCATCCTTCGCGGCAAACGGTTCGATCTCTCCCTCTTCCGGGCAGGCGAACCCGGTCGTGCGCTCGCCCCGTTGAGGGTGGGTGCGCGCAAAGGATCCCGGACCGCTCGCAAATGACGCCGGATACCTGCCGCTCACTGCTGCCGGGCTTCAGCAACAGCGCACTGCGTTCTTCCACCACTTACGATCATGCCCTGCGTTGGCCGATGCATTGACCGCCCATGGCCAGGAAACGTTGTGCTGTTGTGTTGTGCGGTCATGGGATCAATGATCCGCTGGTGTCCACCCTCATGCTGGATTACATACTGCGGCTCCAGGAAGAAGGCCCGCGTATGGACATCATGCTCGTGACCGAGGAACCCGGCGAGGCGACCATCCCCGACGTTGTCGCAAAGCGGTTGGCCGATGCGGGTGTTCGCTGGGCACCCCTGCGGTACCGCGTCGCAGGCCGCCAGTTCCCACAGAAGATCCGCAACTTGGTCATCCTGGTGTTCAGGGCACTATGGTTCGCACGTCGGTATGACGACCGTGTCGTGGTCGGGTTCCTGTCCCTGGCGGGCGCCTATGCCAGCGTGCTGCGAAGTCTGGGCTTTACGCGGTCGGTCATCGTCAACTTCGAGCCGCACAGCCAGTACATGAAGGACATGGGGATCTGGAGGGAGGGCTCCTTCAAATACCGCGTGGTGCGGTACTTTGAAAACCGCCTCGTGCGCAATGCGGAAGTGATCATCGCGCCGACGAGCGCGGTAGTTGAACATGTCCGTGCATTGGGCACTCGAGCGATCGTGCATGGTCAGGGAGTGACCATTGATGTGAGCGCGAACCGCAGGCAGGAACAGGAAGGCCTGCGCGTGCGCACCGAACTCGGCTTGGGCGACCGGATCGTGCTGGTCTATGTCGGCAAATTCAATGGTATCTATCACAGCGAAGACCAGTACCTGCGCTTCATGGAACGAAGTTGTTCCGCGGACCCGCGCATCGCTCACCTAGTGATCACCTTTCCCGAGCACCTTGCGGCCTTCCGTAAGCATCCGGGATTTGCGGAACTCCAGCATCGGATCATCCTGCACGAACCAGTGCCGCCGCCGGACCTTCCCCGCTTGCTTTCAGCGGCGGACTGTGGCGTGATCGCGGTACCACCAACGCCGTCGCAGATCTTCCGGTCTCCGGTCAAGTCCGCCTTGTACTGGGCCGCTGGCCTGCCCATCTTCATTCCCAAAGGAGTAGGGGATGATTGGTGGATCGCACAGGAACGTGGCATCGGCATAGTTGTTCGGGACCTGCCGGATCTGGATCCGGCGGAACTGCGGCGCGCATTTGAGGACCTGTGGGAGGGGAGCCGACAGGAACTGCGCGAGCGGTGCGTTCGTGCGGCCTACGAGTTGCGCGATACCGGGCTCATGGTCAAATTGCTCAGGCGGTCGATGTGAGCAGGCTCCCTGGACCGATCATCACTGGGCGTGATCAACACCAGAGGTCACGTCGTTGACACCGGTCCAAGTGGTTCATAGGGGAAGCTATATTTGACCGAGCGGTTGATGCTGCCAGCATGCCTGCTCTCATTGACCTCTACTTACCAGGATAGTCAGACTTCCCTATGGGCCTATCGTTCTTCTCAAGGCGCATCACTGATTTTTACAAGGTCCAGCGGGCGATATCCGCATTGATCAGGAACAACACCGTATTGACCAAACGAGGTTTGGACCACAAGGAATACCTGGATGTTGGATGCGGGAACAACACCGGTCCTGATTTCGTGAACCTGGACTATTTCTGGAATCCAGGCATTGACGTGTGTTGGGATATTACGACCAAGGCGTTGCCTTTCGGGAACGACCGGTTCAAGGGGATCTACACGGAGCATTGCCTGGAACACATCGGGCTCGAAGATTGTGAGCGGAACATTCAGGAATTCCATCGCATACTGAAACCGGGCGGAAGGGTACGGATCATTGTTCCCGATGGCGAGATGCTCTTCGAGATCTACCATGAACGCAGGAACGGCGGTGATCGCCGGATGCCCCATGAGGATGGGTATTCTTCCATGATGCAGTCCATCAATGGCGTGTTCAGGAACCATGGGCACCAGTTCATCTATGATTTCGAGACCATGCGGCTCCTGCTCGAACGGAACGGGTTCAAGAACGTGGAGAAACTCGCATACCAGAAAGGCCATGATCCGCGCTTGATCAGGGACACGGAGACCAGGAGCCGGGAATCCCTCTATGTGGAAGCAGTGAAGTGATGCCCTGGACCCTGGTTCAGTGGAACCAGGTTTGAACGGCGCTCCAGTATTGCCCGGCGTGCCAGAACGTGCCGGCCATGATACGCCTTCGCTTGGCGGTGAAGGATCTCAGTTCAGCATTGTTCACTAAATGTTTGGATCGGAGGATCTGTCCGATCGTACGGAAGGACCGTTCCATGCCTTTGAAATCCTTGGTCATGGAACTGGTCCCGCTGCGGCGATACCACAGAACGATCTCGGGAGTGAAGCCGAAAACGCGGTTCCTGCAATAGAGCAGGCAGAACAGCAGATCCTCGCCATGACTGACGCTTTCATCGTAGCGAAGGGTTTCCTGGGTGCTCCATCGGATCATCCAACTGGGTCCCATGAAACAGCGCCCGCTGAACCTGAGGAGTTCGTGGAACACGTTGCCCTTGAAAGCAGGCATATACTCCGCGAAGGCGAGCGTTATACTTTCGTTCATGAAAAGCACCCTTCCGTCCACGATGTCAAGTGCCGGCTCCGCATGGAACGCGCTCAAACGTGCTTCAAGGCTTTTTTCTGGAAGGACATCATCGGAATCAAGACAACACAGAAAGTCGCCCGTTGCATGGTCAAGAGCCATGTTCCGGGCGCTCCCGATACCACCATTGGATTTGTGGAAGACCTTGATGCGTGGATCGTGAAAACCGGCGAGCACCGCGGCGGTTCCGTCCGTGCTGCCATCGTTCACCACCAGCAATTCCCAATTGTCATGGGTCTGCTGGATCACCGATCTGACCGCCTCGGCGATATACCGCTCCGTATTGTAGGCCGCCATGATCACTGATACCAATGCCTTGGTGCTCATGCGATGATCTCCTGTTCAATGCGCTCGATCAAGCGGGTCATGGAGCGATCGCGCACCGCATCGATCCGCGCGGCACGGGCAGCGGGACGATCCAGATCAGCGAACTGTTCAAGGGCGTGATCGAACGCCACGGAAAGATCACCGCCTTCCGGTGCCATACAGAAAAGGTCAGGTCGGTCCTTGTACTCCAGGGTGTAGGACCCGACGATGACATTGCCCGTAGACAAGTACTCGAGCACTTTGTGGGGGTTGGCCCGTTCTTTCGAATAGAGAGGCGTACGAAAACCGAACAACAATAGATCGGCGCCACGCAGGGTCGGCACGAGTTCATCCTTGGTCATCAGCCCGGTGAAGGTGACGTTCTCCCGGATGAACAATGCTTGGAAGGCGGGGTCAGGGAAGGCCGGATCGTAGGGTCCGATGAACGTGAAACGCAACTCGGGATGCCGCCCGGTAATGGCGGCGAATCCCCCCCAGTCATTGTAACGCGTGGCAAGCTGTCCGGCGAACACCACGTTGTGCGGCTTGCGGCTCGGCCGCGCACCGAGTACGTCGATGCCGCTCATCCAGCGCTCATCCAGCGCATGCCCAATGTTTATCGTGCGGGCACGGGTCTTCCGCGCTACGGTGTCGGCCACCATCTGGCCCGTGGTGAAGATGATATCCGCTGTGGGGATCAGGCCCTGGCCGACGTAGAGGATATCATAGTCCGCCAAGGACAACAATTTGAAACCAACACCCTCTGGGAACCACTGCATCCGGCTCGTGTCAAAACACCAGACGATGTCGAACGGCCCGCCGGTGTGGGCCGCGATCCGCTGGATCAATCGACGATAGTACCACTGGTTCACCGCTCTGGGCAACCGGTTCACACCACGGAGCCAATGCCGGTACTGGACCACGGTGACGCCGTCGTGTTGCGCACTGCGGATGCCGATGTTCGCCGGAGCGGGGGGGTCCACGAAGACCACCGCATTGCCTCGCTCGGCGAGCGCTTGGGAGAGATGGTGCTTGCTCATGTGCAGCCCCGCCCAGGGTTCGGGGCTGAAGAGGATGATGCGCTTTCCGCGAAGCTCCATGGGTGCGATCAGGACGTCGTTTTCCGGTGGTAAGACGTGGCCGGGTGCCGCAGTACGATCAATTCAGTGTGGCGCGCTGGATCGCCGCAAAGATGCGGAGCGAGGTCCTTCGCCGCACCCCCTATGCCTTAGCGGCGATCACTTGTTGCAGGATCCCATAGTAGTGCGCACCCACGCGCGGTGCGTTCACCCGCTCGGTCATCGCTGCCGCGAACCGCGGCCGGTCCATCCGCAGCACGTCCGTCCACGCTGCGCTCCAGACGCGGGCCCAGGTCTCCGGCGTATTGTCCGGAACCAGGGCGCCCCTGTCCGCCAGTACCAAGGAGGGAACGCCGCCAACCGCCGAGGCAATGACCGGCGTGCCACAACAGAGCGCTTCGGCGCAGACGGCGGAGAAGGTCTCGTAGTCCGATGAATGCACCATCGCGTGCGCGTTCCGCATTTCCGCTGCGGCTTCCTCCGGGCTTAGCTGGCCAAGAAAATCGACCTGGTCCACCAAGCCGAGCCTGGCGACGAGCTCATGCATGGCCGGCAACTTCGGCCCAATGCCCGCGATCCGGAGTCGTGCGTTCAATCCGCGTTCGCGCATCAACGCCATGGCCTCGATCAGCGAGTCCGGGCGTTTGGGGTTCCGCCACCCGGCGATGGTGAAGAACACACCTGTTCGCGGAACAACGTCAGGGAGGTAGTGGAACACTTCCGGTTCCACCAAGTTGTCCACGATGTGGAATTCAGCCTTGGGCGGCCCGGCGAAAAGCGTGATGTCGTTCTCCAGGGCTTTGGAAACCACGATGACCGGTACGCCCGCATGGAAGATCCTCCTGACCCGGTTCAATCCTTTGGACGCGCCCTTGAAGGACATGTGATAAATGCTCCACTGTTCGGTGATCACCATGGGGCGCCGCATAACCCAACGAAGCAGGCGGATGTGCGTGCAGTTGGGGTAGGCGATGTGAAAGTTCACCACATCCACTTTTTTGCTGCGGTCCCTGGTAAGCCATGCCCAAAGTATCAGCATTGTGCTGAACCATTCAATTATGAACCACCGCTTGAGCGGGGCGGTGAGCAGCAAGGTCCGATGCGCTTTCGGGCCGTTGCCCAGGTAGGACCAGCGTTTCCCCTGGCGGGTGTCGATGTGCCAGACCGTATTGTCGCAATGCGGGGCGAGCGCTGCGATGTGCCGGGTAATGAAAGGCGTCTCGTGCGGGATCAGGTGATTGGGATACCAGCAGGTGATGTGGAGTGCGTGCGTCATCGGAACGGAAGGGCGCGTCAGGCGGTCCGAATGTATTCGGTTTGTCGCATGGGGGCCATCACCGCGCCGGTCGGGAGTTGCACGCTGCCGTTGGGTCGAGCGTCTGGCCGCGCACTGTTCATTCCTGAAGGGGGAGCATGATCAGATGTGGGAGACCGTGGTGGTGGCCGCTCACAGCGATGGCAACCAAGTGCCCATGGTCACGTAGCGCAATGTCGCGCAGCATGCGGCGATGATACTCGCAACGGCCAGCGAGCGGGAGACGATCGCCAGACCCGGTAGTCGGGCCGCGTTCAACAGTAGATAAGCGAGCACGATATAGCTCAGGAGGCTCACGGTGGCGTAGGCCAGGATCACGCCCCCGGAGCCTTGTCCGAAGTGCAAGGCGGCCAGCATGGCAATGAGCCGGAGAACGGTTACCACCGTACTGAAGATCAGCATCAGGTGCTCGCGGCGAAGCACATTGAACAGCGAGGCCATTGGGTCGGTGAGCAGGCGGAAAAAGAAAAAGGCACCGAGATAGGCCGTGATCACACCCGCGTCGTGCCACGCTTCACCCAGAACGATGCGGAAAAGTTCATCGCCGAAAAAGGTCAACAACGTGAACGGGATCACACCGATCCAGAACAGGCGTTTGAAAAGGCCACGCGTTATGCGGCCCAGCACCTCGGGCTCGTTCTCGGCGGTCTCCGAGGCGCGTTGCAGGTATACCGGTGCGAAGGTGAAACCCAACAGCCGCAGTGGTAGCAGGAGCAGGCTGGAGCCCAGCGCATAGTGTCCCAGGGTGGTCAGGTCATCGGCCAGCAGGAAGAGCGGTAGCTGGGTCCCGAGCAAAGACACCCACCGTTCGGGGAAGATGAGCAGCGGATAGCGCTTGTACTGGATCGCTGCCTCTTTGATCGAGGACCACGACCATTCCGGGAAGATCCGGTTCAGACCGCGCGAACGCAACTCCCACCAGTAGGCGAGAACGGCGAGGCCGCGAATGCTCACTTCACCGAGCATCAGGCCGTAGGTGACACCGCTCGCGGCCAGCCCGTACACCAAGTTGAACACGCGCATCACGAGGCTGGTGGTGGCACCGGTGTAAGCGGACACCTTGAAGGCCTTCGCGCGGATGAGCCATTGGCTGGCGATCACCATGAACGAATACACCACCAACCCAAGGGGCACAGCCAGTATCCACAGGCCCAGAGGCCGCCAGGAGGGAATGAGGTCGTAGATCCGTTCATGGAACAGGACCCCGGCGAGGCTCGCCACCGTAACGATCCCGAGGAACAGTACATTCAGCCGGACCAGGTCCAGGAAGCGGTCCTCCTCTTTGGGCAGAACGTAGGCCATGGAATAACCCAGATCGGCCACGGAGGAGAGGTTCATGATGAGCGCCAGGAACAGGCCGTAGACGCCGTAGGCCTCCGGGCCGTAAATGCGCGCTATGAGCGGAGTAAGGACGATCTGGCTCCCGATGGCGATCGTATTCGCCGAGAACACGTTGAACGAATGGCGCGAGAAGGTATCCGGCGTGCGGATCCTTCGCACGTCGTGCCGCAACTGGTCGAGTGTCCGTTTCAGGGGCAAGGTAGAAGATGGTCCACCCGTGCAGAACAGGTGCGGCCAAATGTACCAAGTGCCCGCATGGTCTTTCGTGATCGCTGATCTTCGCCGCGTGCAACTGCTCCTGTGTACCGGCAACGCCGGCAAGTTGGGCGAGATCCGCGCTTTGCTCCCGGCGCGTTTTGTCTTGCGGTCTCTGGAGCAGATGGGCCTGCCGACAGACCTCCCGGAAACCGGTGCGACGTTGGAGGCGAACGCGCTCCAGAAGGCACGGTTCGCGTTCGAGCGTACCGGCTTTGTTTGCGTGGCGGACGATACCGGACTTGAGGTGGCCGCCTTGGACGGCGCACCCGGTGTATACTCCGCTCGGTACGCGGGCGGGTCGAAGGATCCGGTGGCGAACATGGCGAAAGTGCTTGCTCAATTGGAAGGATGCGAGGATCGCTCCGCACGGTTCCGTACCGTTGTCGCGTTGGTCGATGCGCAGGGCGAGCACACCTTCGAAGGGGAGGTGCGCGGAATGATCACCACTGAGCCGCGTGGTAAAGGAGGCTTCGGGTACGACCCGATCTTCCGGCCGCACATGAGCGATCTCACCTTCGCCGAGTTGGACCCCGCGAGCAAGAACGCGATCAGTCACCGCGGCATGGCGGTGTGGAAGCTTGTGCGATACCTGGAGGAGCGCTATCGCTGAAGCATCGCCTCCAGCAACCCGTTGATCGCCGCTGGAACACCCGTGCCATCCACCTCCAGCATCTTGGGGAAGATGCTGGCCCCACTGAACCCCGGCGTGGTGTTCACTTCGATCGTCACCAAGCGATCTCCTGTCCAGAAATGATCGACCCGGGCCATGCCATCGCAATCCAGCGCACGGTAGATCGCCACCGACCGTTCCTTCACCGACCGTGTCACATCATCGGGTAGTGGGGCAGGCACGAGTTCCTGCGTATCGGTCGCATGGTACTTGGCTTCGTAGTCGAAGAACTCGCGCGATGTGCGGATCTCGCACACCGGCATGGCGCGTACGATCCCGTTCAAGCGGATCACTCCGCAGGTGAGTTCGCGACCGGTCACCGCACCTTCCACCATCACGGCATCGCACTCGGCGAAGCCCGCTTCCAACGCAGCGGCGAGATCATCGGGTCGCTTCACCTTGGTCACGCCCAAACTGCTTCCGCTCCGGTCGGGTTTTGCGAAGCAGGGGTAACCGATCCGAGCCACCTGTCCGATCGTGTCGCTGCTGTCGCGCCGCAGGATCACCGAAGGGGCCACGTCGAAGCCCAGTGTACGCAGCAAGGCCGTCGTACTGTACTTGCTGAAGGTGAGCGCCATGTTCAGGACGCCACCGGTCTGGTACGGAACGCCGAGCATGTCCAGATAACCTTGCAGCGTACCGTCCTCACCGGGTGGGCCGTGGATGGCGATCAGTGCGGCGTTGAACCGTTCACGACCGGCGTTGCGGTCCACCGCGCATTCACCACGGTCGAAGGGAACGTTCGTGCCATCGGGCCGCTCGCAGGTCCAGCGCTCGCGGGTCAGCGTGACATAGAGGGGCTCGTAACGATCGGTGTCCACGGCCTGCAACATGCGCGTGGCGCTTTGGTGGCTGATCACCGATTCTCCGGAGTAGCCACCGCGGAATACGGCGATCAAGGGGCGGGGCATGGTGCGGTGGGTCGGGTGCAAAGTTCGATGGGACCTCCGGTGGCGTATGTAACCCGGTGCTGAAGTGTGAACGTTCCGCTGTGGAAGACCCGCCCGGTCCGGCCTTCTATCTTAGCGCCGCTTCCACGGGCGCGGTCTGCGGAGGCGATCCGCCAGCGATGTTGAAGAACCGTTTCGTGACCACTTTGATGCCCATGTGCGTGGCGGCGCTGCTACTTCTGGGCGGCTGGGCCTGGCTGCGGTCCTACACCCGGCACAACGTCACGGTAAGGGTGCCCGATCTGCAGGGGCTTTCCTTTGGCGAGGCGGAGGCCATGCTGGCGAAACGTGAACTCTTCGCGCTGGTGATCGATTCGGTGTACACGGAGGAATTGCCCAAGGGCAGCGTGGTGGACCAGCATCCTGATGCCGGGGGCGAGGTGAAACAGGACCGCAAGATCTACCTGGTCCTCAACGCCAGCCAGCCCAAGATGATCGATATGCCGCGCCTGGTCGATCTCTCCAAACGGCAGGCGATCTCCGTGCTCGACATCATCGGGCTGAAGGTGCGGGAGCTCCAGTACAAACCGGATCCCTGCGTGGATTGTGTGATCGCCCAACTGTACAAGGGGAGGCCCATCGCGCCCGACGAGCGGATCCGGCGCGGAGAATCAATTACGCTGGTTCTGGGCAGCGGCGAGAAGGGAGAACGCGTCCCTGTACCGGACCTGATCGGATTGACGAACGCCGAATTGCGGATGGTGTTGAACATGGCATCGGTGAACCTGGGTGTGATCGTGAATTGTGACGGTTGCAATACCGCCGCGGATTCCACGTTGGCGAGGGTGCGCCGCCAATCCCCTTCGGCTGACGCGAACAACCGCATCGCATTGGGCAGCGCGATCGATATCTGGCTCACCGCCGACACGAGCGGCCTTCGACCGAATACCGGATGGGATGATCCGACACGTTATGCGAAAACAGATACACTGGATGAAGTCGAGTAGAACGATCCTCTTCGTGCTGGGCACGATCCTGTGCAACGCTGTGATCGGGCAGGGCGAATCCCTGCGTGCGCTCTCCACGCGCCAGCTCCCACAGGCCGCTGCGATGAGCAAGGTCGATGGGGTGAACGCGTATTTCATCTACGAGAACGCTACGCAGCCTCTACCCATCATGGATGATTTCTCCATTGACCGCACACGGCAGCGCTGGGCGCAACCGGACGATGGGAACGTCTCCCTGACAGAGACCATTTACAGGATCGAGGTCGCTGGTGTCTCTGATACGGGTATGGTGTTCTCCAACGACACCACCTTCACCTACACCAAGGACCTGGATACGCCATTGGACATTTTCAAGGTGCCCCTTCCTTCGATCCAGATCACCCTGCGCGACCTGGGCGTTTACCCCGTAACAGAGGAACTGATCACGGCATGGCCGGCATACAATGTTTTCGACACCGTGCAATTCCCATCCCCGGATACCCTGTACCTCCCGTCACCTGTGTATTTCCAGGACTCGCTGCTGGTGTACATGGTGGCCGCGGATCCGGGCACGTACCTGATGCCCGACCTGACCGTTGTGCCGTTGATCCTGTGGGAGGACGATGATGTGTACGTGAACGGGACGTACCCGATCGAACCACCCACGGTGGGCGTTGCCACTTTCGACGGACTTGCCCGTACCGGCTATCCGTACAACTATCCGGTTTACACTTCATATGGCATTGCCGACCAGCTCACATCGGTACCTATTGATCTGGAACTCTCAGCAAGCGATTCCATCTACCTCAGCTTCTTCTACCAGCCGCAAGGCTTGAGCGGTGACAACAACGTGCAGCCGCAGGACAGCCTGGTGCTTGAATTCTATGCCCCGGACCAGCAGACCTGGTACCGCGTGTGGAGCACGCCCTATGTTCCCATGCAGGATTTCATTCAGGTTCTGGTGCCGATCATACTCGATCGCTACCTGAAACCGGATTTCCGGATGCGCTTCCTGAACTACGCCACGCTCAGCGGCTCCTTCGATCACTGGCACCTGGACTATGTGCGGCTGGGAGCCCAACGCACCTTCGATGACACGCGCCTGATCGATGTCGCTTACATGATGCCGGAGAGCAGCCTGCTGCAGACCTACACGTCGGTACCTTTCAACAAGTTCGCGCAGGCGCCGGATTCGTACATGGCACAGTCCGTTTCCGTTCTCCAGCGCAACTTGGACATCGCAGACCGCTTCATTACTTACGGCATGCGAGTGGGGTTGGATGGCGGTGGCGGCGAGCAGAACTTCGTCAATGGCAACAACACGAGTGGGAACGCCGAGACCATTTTCGCCAGTGACCATGCGATCAACAGCGGCACGAACGATTTTGAGTACGACGCCACACTGTCAACCGACTTCGCTTTCTGGAACGTGAAGTTCTGGACGAACGCCACACCGGACATCAATCGGTACAACGACACCACCCGGTTCACCCAGGAGCTGAGCAACTACTACGCGTACGACGATGGTTCAGCGGAAATGGGCTATGGCTTGAACACCAATGGCGCCAAGCTGGCGTACCGGTTCGACATGGTCGGTGGTGATTCGCTCCGCGCTGTTCGCATGTACTTCAACCCTCAAGCGAACCAACCGCCGCTGGCACAACCGCCCACCGGTTCCTTCCTCATCACGGTATGGACGAGTTTGAGCCCGGAAGTGATCCAGCACCAGAACTTCTCCTACTCCGCACCCACGTATCGCCTCGATGGCATCAACCACTTTGTGGAGTATCCGCTGGACTCGGCCCTCTATGTGCAGGGCACGTTCTACATCGGTTGGATACAGAACGAAGTGAACATGAACATCGGTTTCGATCGCAACCGCAACAACCAGGACAAGATCTTCAAGAACACGACGGGTTCCTTCAGCAACACCACCTTCCAGGGCTCGCTCATGATGCGACCGGTGTTCGTCGCCGCGGTCGATCCGTTCGCCGCCGTGGGGGAAGGGCCATCCACAGGCTCTGGCGCCCAGATGGACGTGTACCCGAACCCGGCGAGCGATGCGCTCACCGTCCATCTCGATGCTGTTCTCGACGGTGGTGCGTCGCTGCAGTGCATGGACGCAACAGGGCGCTTGGTGATGCAGGTGCGTTATGCTGCGGGCGGGTCCATCAGCACGGCGGCCCTTGCCAACGGGGTCTACGTGTTGCGCGCCATCGACCGCAGTGGAGCGTCCATCGCGCAAGCACGTTTTATCATTCAGCACTGATGGTGATCGAGGAGCAGGAACCGGCGTCGGAAGAGCAGGAGCTATACGAGCACCATCGCATCGTATGCGATCCGAAGCAGTCGCAGATCCGGCTGGACAAGTTCCTGTTCGACCGGCTGGCGAACACATCGCGCAATCGCATCCAGGTCGCAGCGAAGGCGGGGAATGTGCTGGTGAACGGCGTTGCAGCGAAACCCAGCCAGAAGGTGAAGCCCGGTGATGAGATCAGCATCGTGCTGCCCTACCCGGTCCGTGAGGTCGAATTGTTGCCCGAGAACATTCCGCTCGCCGTGCTTTACGAGGACGCTGATGTGCTGGTGATCGACAAGCCCGCTGGCCTGGTGGTGCATCCGGGCCATGGCAACTGGACCGGCACCTTGGTGAACGCGCTGTTGTTCCACTTCGGCGAACTTCCTTCGGCACCCGGGCAACCGGTTCCGCGCCCCGGCCTGGTGCATCGGTTGGACAAGGACACCAGCGGTGTGATCGTGGTGGGCAAGACCGAAGAGGCGTTGGCGCACCTGGCGCGGCAGTTCTTCGACCGCACCACCGATCGCCGGTACAACGCGTTGGTGTGGGGCGATTTCGATGAGGACGAGGGAACGATCGAAGGGAACATCGGTCGCTCCGTGAAGGACCGGATCCGGCAATTCGTGTTCGCGGATGGTGAACAGGGCAAGCACGCCGTGACACGCTGGAGCGTGATCGAGCGCTTCCGCTACGTCACCCTGGTGGAGTGTAAACTGGAGACGGGACGCACACACCAGATCCGCGTGCATATGCAGTACACAGGTCACCCGCTGTTCAATGATGCCACGTACGGTGGAGACCGTGTGCTGAAGGGCACCACGTTCACCAAATACAAGCAGTTCGTGGAGAATTGCTTCAAGATGCTGCCGCGTCAGGCGTTGCACGCGCGCACATTGGAGTTCGATCATCCTATCACCGGCAAGCGCATGAAGTTCGAAAGCCCCCTGCCAGCGGATATGCAGGCCGTGCTGGAGAAGTGGCGCAACTACACCAACGTGAAACCGTTGGAGGACGAAGGAGAGGAGTTCGACGAGGAAGCGGCGAACAAGATCAAGTAGATCACGCCTTCCGGATGATCTTCCCGCTGCTCGTGCGTGCGAATGATCGCACCACACGCAGCATACGCGGTAGCTCGTGCTTGTCCAGCACAGATCGCAATGCGCTCATTGCTTCGGCGGTAACCTCCGGCTCGCTGCGGTCGCTCTCGATCACCAGCGAAACGGCCTGCCCAAGGACCGGATCAGGTGTGGCGATGAAGTAGTGCGGGTAGGGCAGGACCGCTGCCGACCGCGACTCCAGCTGTTCCGGGAATACCTTCTTGCCGCCGCTCAGGATGACATTGTCAAAGCGGCCCAGCCAACGGAAATGCGTCGCATCGATCAGTTCCACCAGATCATTCGTGATGTGCTCCTTGGTGCTGAGGTGCGGCGAACTGATGACGAGGCGGTCGCGTGCGTCGGTGGTGAACGAAACAGCGCCGAGCGCCGTGTAGTGATCGCTCCGATCAGCACCGTTCAACCGGCGGAAGGCGACGTGTGTCACGGTCTCCGTGCTTCCGTAGCTCTGGTATACCGCGGTACGCAGGTCGCGCAGCTGCGCGATCATCGCCTCGCTCACCGGCCCACCGCCGAGAAGGATGGTGTGGAATTGGCGCTCGACGCGCTCGGGGTCTTCTTGCATCGCCTTCAGCAATTGCTGTGGCACCATCGCGGCGAACCGGAAGCGGTCGTTCACATCGAGCCTTTCGAGCAAGCCGCCCCGTGGATCGGCAAGGTGGAGGTTCAGGCCGAGGACCATCGCGCGAACGACCATCATCTTACCGGCGATGAAGTCGCAAGGCAGACACAGTAGCGCTCGATCGTTCGCTTTCAACCCGAACGTGGCCGTGGTGAGTTCGGCGCTGGCTACAAGGTCGTTCCGCGGGATGCCGATGGTCTTCGGATCACCGGTGGTGCCGCTCGTTCGGGCCGATATGGGACGATCGCCATCAACGAGTTCCTCAAGTAGCCCGAGGAACGATCGCGTCCAGTCCACACCGGTCCGTTCGTGCAAGTCCTGCGCGTGCGCGAGGATCGCTTCGCCCCGCAGTTCAGTGCCGTCGATGGTGATCGCGTCGAAGGGCGCTGCCATGGCTCAGGAGAGAACGCTCAGGTCCCAGGCTTCCTCCGGCCGGTAGTGCAACCTTCCCTTTTCCGCGAGCAAGGGCGAAGGAATGTTGTTCGTGTACACGCCCCCGGTCCCGAGTCCCTGCGCGATCGTTACGCCAAGCGTGGCGGTCCACTGTGCGATGGCGTTGAGCCCGATGTTGCTTTCCAAGGCACTGGTGATCCACCAACCAATGCCGCGTTGATCCGCGAGGGTGATCCATTCCTGGGCTGCCGCCCAGCCCCCCACCAAGCTCGGCTTGATCACGATGTACCGCGGCTTCACGTTGTCAAGCAGATCCACTTTCGCATCGCGTGCGTTCAAGCCGATCAGGTCCTCGTCCAACGCGATGGGCACCGGTGAGCGCTCGCAGAGTTCGGCCATCACTTCGTACAGGCCGGAAAGCACCGGTTGTTCGATGCTGTGTACGTGAAGGTCGGCGAGACGCTCGAGAACGTCCATCGCGTTGCGGCTGTTGAACGCACCGTTCGCGTCAACACGCAACGTGATGTCGTCGGCGCTGTACTCATCACGCACGCTCTTCAACAAGGCTAGTTCTTCAACGATACCGATCGCACCGATCTTCAGTTTGATCGTCGTGGATCCGGCGGCGAGCTGTTGCTTGATGCGTTCGCGCATCGTGGCCGCATCGCCCATCCAAACAAGTCCGTTGATCGGGATGCCCTGTTGCCCCAGCGTGAAGGCGGAGGGGAACAGTTGTTTGGTGCCGCTAACGTGCAGATCCTTCAGGCATTGTTCCACCGCGAACCGTACACCGGGCACTTCCACGAGGTCCGTGTTCAGGCGCTGGGTCCAGTTCGACGTGTCCGCGCATAGTTCAAGCAATTTGGTTCTCACATCCGCAGGGTACTCTTTGCTGTGGCCGGGGAACAACGCCGCTTCACCGATCCCCTTGATCTCCGGACGATCACTGTCCCATGCCATGAGGTACCAAACAGTGCGCGATCCGATGGAACCCTTGCTCGTACCGAGCGGGAAGCGTGGCGCGAGGATGTGTTCTTTCCAGATCGCGCGGATCATTCAGGAAAGCCAGAGACTGGCTGAAAAGGTGAGTGCCGTGATGAAGGTGAGCAACGCGAGGCGCTTCAGGTAAGGGTCCATTCTCGAAGACCGGCTCTTGTGCAATTTGGCCAGAACCGCAGCAGTAGCGCACATAAGGACCGCCAACACGATGGCCCACCACGGAATGACCGCTTCGATCAGGCTGAACACCGTGAGCGAGGCGAACGCCGAACCGCAGATCACCAGCTGGTACACTTTGGCGTGTTGCAACCCGATGCGCACCACCAGCGTGCGCTTGCCCATGCGCGCATCGTTCTTGATGTCGCGCATGTTGTTCACGTTCAGCACGGCAGCGCTCAACAGCCCGAATGTGGTGGCGGGCAAAAGGAGGAAGGGCTCGAAACTGCCGGTATGCGCGTAGGCGGTGCCGACCACCCCGACGAGCCCGAAGAAGACGAAGACGGCCACATCGCCGAAGCCCGCATAACCGTATGGGTTCTTGCCGTAAGTGTATTTGATGGCGGCACCGATCGCGCACAAACCGATCAGCAGGAACACCACGGATGTCAGCGTGAGGCCGAAGGCGACCATGATCAGCCATAGACCGCTGGCGAAGGTGAGGGCGCCACACAGCATCATCGCGCGTTTCATTGCCGCCGGTGGGATCGCGCCGCTCTGCACCGCACGTTCTGGACCAACGCGATGCGCGTTATCCGTTCCGTGCTCATGATCGCCGAGATCGTTGGCGAGGTTGCTCAGGACCTGCAACAGCACGGCGGTGAGCAGCGCCGCCACCATGACCCACGGCCGGAACGCACCATAAAAATAGCCCAACGCGCTTCCCACAACGATGCTGCTCACCGCCAGAGGCAGCGTGCGCAGGCGGAAGGCTTGGAGCCAGGGGTTCAAGGGAATTTCGGGAACTTCTGGAAATCCGGTGGGCGTTTTTCGAGAAAGGCGCTGCGGCCTTCCTGGGCTTCGTCCATCAGGTAGTACATCAGTGTGGCGTCGCCGGCGAATTCCATAAGGCCGCGCTGGCCATCCAGTTCAGCATTGAGGCCGCGCTTGATCATGCGCAGGGCCATGGGACTCCGTTGCAACATGAGCGTACACCATTCCACGGTGGTGTCCTCCAATTGGGCCAGCGGGACCACCTTGTTCACCATGCCCATGTCCTCGGCCTCCTTGGCGGAATATTGGAGACAGAGGAACCAGATCTCACGTGCCTTCTTCTGGCCGACATGCCGTGCGAGGTAACTGCTGCCAAAGCCCGCGTCGAAGCTGCCCACTTTCGGACCGGTCTGCCCGAAGCGGGCATGATCCGCGGCAATGGTGAGGTCGCATACCACGTGGAGCACATGCCCGCCGCCGATCGCATAGCCGTTCACCATGGCCACTACCGGCTTGGGGATCTCACGGATGCGCTTATGCAGGTCGAGGACATTGAGGCGTGGGATGCCATCCGTGCCGATGTAGCCGCCACGTCCCTTCACGTTCTGATCACCACCGCTGCAGAACGCCTTGTCGCCTTCGCCGGTAAAGATCACCACACCGACCGACGTGTCCTCGCGCGCGATGTCCATCGCCTCGATCATCTCGGTGTTCGTCTCCGGGCGGAAGGCGTTGTAGACCTCGGGCCTGTTGATCGTGATCTTGGCGATGCCTTCGAAGAACTCGAACCGGATGTCCGTGTACTTCTTGATGGTTTTCCAGGTCCTGCTCATTGTCGGTTTTATTGTGGCCGATGTTTCGTCGGCCCATACATCCCTCGCGCTAGCCCTCGCGCAATTTCGTGAAATAGTCGCGCAGCACCTTGGGTGAAGTGAGCGCATCGGTGGTGATGTGCAGCACGGCGGGCTTGTCTTGCGGTGTGTAAAGTTGTTCCAACGCGGTGGTCAACGAGGCCTGATCGTTCGCAACGAAGTAGGGGAGGTGGTAGCTCCTGACCAAGGCTCCGATGTCGCGCGAATGAGGTGCCTCGAAGTACGGAAGGAGTTCGGCGTTGGTGTCAGGTCCTTCGATAATGCGGAAGATATTGCCGCCGCCGTTGTCGATCACGATCACATGCAGGTGCGGAGAGAGGTGCCCGTTCCAGAAGGCATTGCTATCGTAGCAGAAGGCGGTGTCACCGGTGATCAGTGTTGTTGTTCGCTGCGTGATGAACGTGGCGCCGACCGCTGTACTGGTGCACCCGTCGATGCCGCTGGTGCCCCGATTGCTGAACCAGCGATGACCGCGCGCACGGTCGAAGAGTTGCGCGTACCGCGCGGGGGTGCTGTTCGCCAGATGCACGTCGCTGTTGGCGGGGATGTGGTCGAGCAGCGTCCGGAAAACGGTGAGGTCGCAGAAGGGCGCTTCGCCCAGTGCGCCTTTGTGCGCCTCACGCGTTCGTTGGGCCAATGTCCTCCAAGCGTCACGGTAACTCGTTCCATTGCCGGCGACCTCGACCCCCTTCACACCCTGTGCGATCTGAACGAAGAACACTTCGGGTGAAACCGCGATATCGTGTGTGAGGCTCTGGAACGTGTCATAGTGCCGTTGACCCAGATCGATGTTCCAGTGCTGTGCCGGCTTCCAGTTGCGCAACAAGGTCTTCACCCGCTTGCTCACAATGGCGCCGCCGAAAGTGATCAGCAGGTCTGGCCGCAGGGCTTCGGAGTTCGCATCACACACACCTTCGATCGCACGATCGATGCAGGTGATGAAGGCGGGGTCATCAAGGTTCGAGGTCGCCTCCGTGTGAACGCTCACCTGCGGAAGTGCGGCGAGCTGGAACAACTGCGACTTCAACCCTGCGCTCCACAGCCCCTGGCCCCCCAGCACCATCACCTTGCTTGTCGTGGACAGTTGGTGGATCAGCCAGCGCGCATGATCGGGCAGGATGAACGACTCGGACATCACTGGGGCGATGAGCCGCGATACACCGACCGCGTCCGTTGTACCATAGAGTGGTTCGGCGAAGGGTACGTTCACATGCACCGGGCCTGGCACTGGCAGCAGCGTGGCGTCGATCGCCTCGTTGATCAGGCGGCCGCAATGCCAGCGCGACAGCTCATCGCCCGAATTCCTGGGTAACTGCACACTCCGCTTCATGTGCAAGGACAGGACACCCTGTTGCCGGATCGCCTGACCCTCGCCCTGGTCCACCCATTCTTCCGGGCGGTCGGCTGTGATCACGAGCAATGGAACACGCTGGTAAAAAGCCTCCGCGATCGCGGGACCGTAGTTGAGCACCGCGCTGCCACTGGTGCAGATCAGCGCGACGGGCGCGTGTAACTGCTGTGCCATACCCAGTGCGAAGAACCCCGCGCTGCGTTCATCGATCACCCCGAGGCATTCGATCTCCGGTTGGGCATGGAAGGCGCACACCAAGGGGGCACTGCGTGATCCCGGACTGATCACCGCATAGTTCACACCCTTGGCGGCACAGAGCCGGGCCAGCTCGGCCGCCGCATATTGGTCGCTCGTAGGCATACGGCGGCTAAGATATCCGGGACGTAGGGAGCGCCCCGATCAACTGCATCCAGGTACCGGCCTTCCATTCGGTCTCCTCCCATTCACGTTCCGGATCCGATCCGCTGGTGATGCCAGCTCCAACATGGAGCAACGCCCTGTCCTCGAACACCTGCATGCAGCGGATGTTCACGAAGAATTCGGCGCGTCCACCCACACCGCATGGTCCCCAGAAGCCTGTGTACAGCGCGCGGGGTTGGGGCTCCTGTTCGCGGATGAACTGTAACGCCTCGTCCATTGGTTCACCACACACCGCCGGTGTAGGGTGCAGCGCGGACGCGAGCGCACCCGGTAAGGTTCCGCCAACATCAGCCGTGATCGCGGTATGCAAGTGCGCAAGCTGGCCCGCTTTCTTCACCATGGGTCCGGTCGCTACGATGTTCCGTGATCCGAGCTGCTCGAGCTTTCGAACAATGGCCAGCGTCACCAGTTCCTGCTCTCCCCGCTCTTTCGCTCCCCACTGTTGCGCATCCGTGGGTGCATGATCGGCAGCCATTGTTCCCGCCAGCGCGTCGATGCTTACACGACCCCGTTCAACGAGCACCAAGCGTTCCGGTGAAGCTCCGATCCATGTCCCGTGCAAGGACGTATGCACCAGAGCGATGAAGGCTTCCGGATAGGTGGCGTTCGCACTGAGGAAAAGATCGGCGAGACGGTCGGGGTCAAGGGCGATCTCCACCGTCCGCGCCAGCACGACCTTCTTCAATTCGCCAGTGCCGAACGTCTTCTTCGCTTCAGCGATGGCCTGCTTGTATCCGTCCTTATCAAGGCTTGAGGGAACCGCGAACGTCCACTGCTCGCTACCTGTGCAAGCATCGAGTCGCGAAACGTCCTGCGTGCTCGAAGTAGAGGCGAACACCAGTTCAACATCCGGCCGGATCAACTGCGCGTGCCCCTCCAAGGAGAAGAACGGCGCGATGACAAATCCTTGGCTAGCCTCGCCTAGTGCGGTCACCTGAACGGAGATCGGCACAGGATCATCCTGCACCCAAACCCTGATCGGGCCTGGTGGCGCGCGGAAGGCAACGAACGTGAGGTTCCCGGCCAGGCAGCGGCGCAGCGCTTCACGGACATCGGTCGCAACGGTCACTTCCGGGTGATGATCAAATTGGTGAGGCGGCACACTGCGCAAAGCTCACCGGCTCCATTGTGCATGCGGATATCCCAGACATGTGTGCTCCGTCCCTGGTGTACCATATGCCCGGTGGCTGTAACGGTTCCATTCTGCACGCCTTTGAGGTGGTTGGCGTTCACCTCCACACCGACCACCCCTTGTCCCGAAAGATCGATGAGGAGCGAGGAGCCCATGCTCCCGAGCGACTCGGCGAGCGCTGCGGTCGCTCCACCGTGCAAGAGTCCCATGGGCTGGTGCGTTCGCGCATCCACAGGCATGGTCGCGCAGAGACGGCCTTCGTCGTCCACATGGAAGCGGATATCCAGATGCGCGATCAGGGTATCTGCCCGCATGGCGTTCGCACGTTCGGCGTGGGCGGGTTCAAAACGCATGGTGGCCAAAGGTAGCGGCGGTCCATCTTTGTGTCATGGAGGTGAAACGCATCTTGCTGGTGGAGGACGAGGTTTCCCTGCGGTCCACCTTGAAGCTGAACTTCGAGCTGGAAGGATATGCTGTGACCACTGCGATCACCGGACCGGAAGCATTGGACCGTTTGCGCGGTGCGCGGTTCGACCTGGTGATCATGGATGTGATGCTGCCCGGCATGGACGGATTCACGGTGGTGGAGACGATCCGGCTCGAAGGGCATATCACGCCCGTCTTGTTCCTCACGGCCCGTACCGCTCCTATGGACCGCATCCGAGGGCTGCGCACCGGGGATGATCACTTGGGCAAACCCTTCGAATTGGAGGAACTATTACTACGAACGGCCAAGCTCATCCAGCGCAACGTCAACGGAACGTCCTCCGCGTTAGCGGAGCAATACAGCTTCAGCGGGAATCGGGTTGATTTCGCCAGTTTCGAGGCTCTTGGGCAGGGTGGGGTGGTCAGGACCTTGAGCCAGCGCGAGGCCCTGTTGCTCCGGCTGCTCATCGAGCGGGAGGGCCAGGTGGTCTCCCGGGAGGAGATCCTGCAGAAGGTCTGGGGCTATAACGTGTTCCCCACCACCCGTACGGTGGACAATTTCATCGTCGCTTTCCGCAAGTATTTCGAGCCCGATCCACGCGCCCCAAGGCATTTTCATGCTATTCGAGGGGTGGGGTACAAGTTCACTCCTTGATTTTTTTCGGCCGGCTGGCAACCACGCTACAGAGCCTCCGTCTTTCTTGTACCAGGGCCGATCTTCCTGGCCCTGGCTGGTTCCATTTTCCTTGCAGGTTACCGCGCAGGGGTCCGAAAGGACCCCTGTTCGGTTTTTGTAGGATCCGCTTCGGCGGGGATCGATCGGCGTTCGTCGAGCCATGTACCCGACCGATGTGGACTTCTTGCAAGTAGGGTCCGGGTCATCTTATCTTGCACCTCGTCAACGACCGTTCCAATAACCCGCACACCTTCAAGCCAACAGAAGATGAAGAAGATCCTTACTCTCGGAGCCATTGCCTTCAGCATGGCGTTAGCGGTTCCTGTTTCGGCGCAGAACCAAGTGGATATCGGTCTCCACCGCAATGGTGACAAGCTGGAGGTACACGTGCGCCCGCAGTCATCGTTCAACGGCATCTTCTCATCGGTTGTGTTCACCATCCGGTGGGACCGCTCTTCGGGCGCAGGCCTCGGCACGGTAACCCAGGAAGGCCCAGCGGCTCAATTCATTCCCCTGATGCGTTCGGGTGGGCTGCGCGAGGATGGCTCCTTCAACTATCATGTTTACGCGGGTTTCGGGATCTCCCCATTGGAGAGTTTGGAGACGAGCTGGGTGGCCGGTGAGGAATATGTCATCGCCACCATCCCGGTGACGGGCAAGGGCGACTTCGAATTGCTCAACGATGCATGGACCGCTGAAGCGACGCACAACGCGGATTACTATGTATCCCTTGGCGGTGTGGACCGCACAGGTATCATCTACAAAGGCTTGGTAACCGCTGATGAGGATGGCAGCGTGAACATTCAGCCGAATCCGAACCATGGCCAGTTCACCTTCAGCTTCAGCAATGCCGTTCCAGCGGACATCACCGTGGAGATCGTGAACACGCTGGGTCAATCCGTGTTCACGGATACGGTGCGTGAGTTCGAAGGCACCTACCGTCGTGAGATGGACATCAGCACGATGAGCAACGGGATCTACTACCTGAAGATCAAGCGCGGCGAGACGACCTCGGTGCACAAGATCGTGTACCGTTGAGCAGAAGCAACGCGACGAATTTGAGAAGGGGGCTGCGGCCCCCTTCTTCTTTTTGCGATCAGCCTGTGCAGCACTTGCACCATCTGCTGTCGGCGTCGTGCAGGAAGGGGATGGACGGGTCACGCAACTCACCGATCAAGGTCGTCAGCAGGACCGAGATCTCGGGCATGCGCTCGCGCCCGATGTCTACCGATCCATTCACGTGCAGCCAAAGTCCATCAGCCTGCGTGGCCTTTTGCAACGGGATGATCCCCGCACGTACCACACGCAGCGCCGGTTGGTTCTGAAGGAGCATCCACGCGTAGACCAACAACTGAAGCGCATAGCGTTGTTCCGGCCCGAAATGTTCGCGATCGAGCCCTTTCAGAAAAAGATCCTTCGCTTGAACGTTCCCGGTCTTCAGGTCCAGGATGCAGGTGATCCCTCCGCGCTCTTCGATCCGGTCGCAGCGGCCGATGAATTTCGTGCCATCGGAGAGTACAGCCGAGATGTCCTCTTCGACTTGCGTTGGCAGGGTCTCCTCACGACCACTACGTTCGGCTTCGGTGAGCAGGTAGCCGGCGACGGCCTGCTGGGCCATTTCCATGCGAAGCCTGAAATGACCACGCGCCAACGTGTCGCTGGAGAAACGCTTGTTGAGTTCGGCGTGCAGCATATGCGGCACCAACGCGGCTAGCTCCCGGAGTGTTTCGGGTAGGAGGGGCCTGCCGAGCAGGGGACGGAACAATTGTTCCAGCACATGATGCACCGCTTCGCCGAGCACATCACTGCCTAACTGATCGCTCAATTCTTCAGGAGGCTTGATGCCGAGCACACGCGAGAGGTAGAAATCCAGCGGACAGCGCAGCCAGGTGCTTAGCGCGGAGGGTGAGAAGCCACGTTCGGCCATGATGCCCAAGCGGGCGAGCACATGCGCATCCTTGGTCACCGCAATGGCCGGTGCCGATCGTTTTGGGAACGCAATATGCACTGACCGCTCTTCCAGGTTCGTGTTCGACGTGCCGTCCATTTCATGCTTCCACTGGGCTAGGAAACGCGAGACTTCACCGGTTCCATCGCCGCCGCCGGAGTCACCCACCGCTTGCACATCATCGGCGAGATGCAGCATCCGCTGGAAGTGGTACGCCGTGATGGCCTCGGTGTCCGAGCGGAGTGGAAGACCATAGGCGCGCCTCACCTCGAAGGGGATCCAACTCGCCTGGGCATCCGTGCGAGGGAGAGTGCCTTCGTTGGCGCCGAGCAGCAGCACCCTGCTGTGATCGATGGCACGCGTTTCCAGGAAGCCCATCACTTGCAGGCCGTTCAAGGGCTCTCCAAGTAAAGTCATGCGCTCCTCGCGCATCAACCGCTTTCGCAGGAGCGCATACGTCGCGAGGTCCATGCGCTCGGCTTGGTGTCGTGCCAGCGCCTTGTCGAATTCCTGCTGAAGCCGGGACATGCGGAAAAGCTGCTCTTGCATGAAGCGATCATCGGGCTTTGTCGATAGCGCCCAGGCCAGCAAAGCGGCCACCCGCCCTGGCACATCGACCATTGCTTCGTCCATGCGAGCGAAAGCCTGTCGCATCGTGGCGAGGGATCGCATCCCTTCCTGCTCGGCGACCACCAACATGTCCGTCGCACGCATCCATGACCGTTGCTTGACCCGGAGCGCCATGACCGTACGGGTGGTCGCTGAGCCTTGGTGCAGGAACGGATGCAACAGCAACCGTTCCGCCAGCGGCAGGTGGAGTTCGCCCGGTGCGGAAGCCTGAACGTGCAGGTCGAGAAAGGCTTCGACAAGGCCATGCACCGGCAAAGCCGCCAGCGGCAAGCCCATGGTGACGTTCAGCGGACCGAGGTCGGCAGGGAAGGCCTCGAGCAGGGGCATCAGCAGATCCTCATCCGCCAGTACGACCGCTGTGTCTGCGCGATCGCCCGGGCTTAATTCGGCGAGCCACTGGGCCGCGTAATGCGCCTGAGCCACCCTGTTGGGCGCCGTCACCAGGGTCAATTTCCGCTTTCGTGCGCGCAGTTGATCTATCGCGGGCAGCGTTCCCGGGCCGAGAGCGGCGATGGAGCGACGCAGAAAATGGCCGGCTTCCTGTCGAGCATCATCGAGGTAGTGGCGGTCGGCATCCCATGCCAGGTGGG
>Ga0105046_10001502_pt1 | contig 35892 bp, 29 predicted proteins | sample MAT03_FD_78385 | JGI IMG/M metagenome (GOLD analysis project Ga0105046, IMG submission 78385) | Freshwater microbial communities from Lake Fryxell liftoff mats and glacier meltwater in Antarctica - MAT-03 (megahit assembly) | ecosystem: Environmental > Aquatic > Freshwater > Ice > Liftoff... | reverse complement strand
CTGCACACCTGCGAGGCGGGCAGCGTTCCCGTAGCGAAGCTCTCCAGAGTTGCGCCGCAGTGAACGTCGGCACGGCGCAGCTCTGGAGAGCCCCGCTACAAACCCCGCTTGCCTGCGGAGTGTGAGAAATGCGGACTAGTCCGCATTTCTCCGCTCGCAACTACCGACAAGTCGGCGGTGAACCTCTCCTCCTGCGCTTCAGAATGAAGCACACGGTCTTTCGTGATCGCCGCTACTGGACGCGCCGGCGGCGCTTGACGTGGAGCTGGGCGAGCGACTTGGCGATTGCGGCCTGGACCATTGCGGCCTCCTCGTCGCCGACGTGCTCTTCTTTCAGGCGCGCTTCGGCGCGTTTGACTGCTTCCTCGGCGGCTTTCTCGTCGATGGCTTCCTCGGTGAGCGCCATGTCCACGAGGACGCTGACTTTATCACCGGTGACTTCGACGAAGCCTTCGCCGACGGCGAGGTGTATCGTCTTGCCGCCTTTCGTCACAACGAGTTCGCCGGGCTTGATCGCGGTGATGAGCGGGACGTGCTGCGGATAGACGCCTATCTCGCCCTCGATGGCGGGAAGCACGACCATCTCGACGTCGTCGCTGTAGGCGCGCGACTCGGGAGTGACGATTTCGAGGTGAAGGGTGGAGGCCATGAATTTAAGATTTAGGATTTAGGATTTAAGATTTGGCAGAGTTCCGGGCGCGGGCGGTGGCGAGAAATCTTAAATCTGAATTCTTAAATGAATCACGCAGTCACCATGTCGATGCCGCCCTTCATGTAGAAATTGCCCTCGGCAACATTGTCATGTTTGCCTTCGAGGATTTCTTTGAAGCCGCGGACGGTGTCCTTGATCGGGACATACTGGCCGGGGGTGCCGGTGAAGACTTCGGCGACGGAGAACGGCTGCGAGAGGAAGCGCTGGATTTTCCGGGCCCGGAAAACGAGCAGCTTGTCCTCTGGCGAGAGTTCGTCCATGCCGAGAATCGCGATGATGTCCTGGAGATCCTTGTAGCGCTGGAGGACCTTCTGCACGCCGCGGGCGACTGCGTAGTGTTCCTCGCCGACGATGTCGGGCGCGAGGGCCTTCGATGTCGAGGCGAGCGGATCGACGGCCGGATAGATGCCCAGTTCGGCGATGGAGCGCTCGAGCACCATGGTGGAGTCGAGATGCGCGAAGGTGTTTGCGGGCGCTGGGTCGGTGAGGTCGTCCGCGGGCACATACACGGCCTGCACGGAGGTGACGGAGCCGGACTTGGTTGTCGTGATGCGTTCCTGGAGCTGGCCCATTTCCGCGGCGAGCGTGGGCTGGTAACCCACCGCCGACGGAGTGCGGCCGAGGAGCGCGGACACTTCGGAGCCGGCCTGCGAGAAGCGGAAGACGTTATCCACGAAGAGGAGCACGTCCTGGTTTTTCTCGTCGCGGAAATATTCGGCCATCGAGAGCGCGGAGAGCGCAACACGGAGACGTGCGCCTGGAGGCTCATTCATCTGGCCATACACGAGCGCGACCTTGGACTTGCTGAGGTCCTTCTGGTTGATGACGCCTGCTTCGCTCATTTCGTGGTAGAGATCGTTGCCTTCACGCGAACGCTCGCCGACGCCGGCGAACACGGAGAAGCCGCCGTGGTTCTTCGCGATGTTGTTGATGAGCTCGAGGATGACGACGGTCTTGCCGACGCCTGCGCCACCGAAGCAACCGGCCTTGCCGCCCTTCGTGAACGGACAGATGAGGTCGATGACCTTGATGCCGGTTTCGAGGATGTTCGTCTTCGTATCCTGGTCGGTGAGCTTCGGCGCGGGGCGGTGAATCGGGTAGCGCTTCTCGGCGTTGACCGGGCCGCGCTCGTCCACGGGGTCGCCGGTGACATTGAAGATGCGGCCGAGCGTCGCTTCGCCGACAGGCACTGTGATCGGGTCGCCGGTGGCGGTGACTTTCTGGCCGCGTTTGAGGCCTTCGGTGCCGCTCATGGCGATCGAGCGCACCCATTTGTCACCGAGGTGCTGCTGGACTTCGAGCACGAGCTTGGTGTCCACGCCGGCGGCGTTGAAGGTGATTTCGAGTGCCTCGTAGATTTTCGGGAGGATTCCGGTCTCGGAAAAATCCACGTCAACGACGGGGCCGATGACTTGGACGATGTTGCCTTGGTTCATGTAAGTGGGTGGTGAGTGTGCTTAGCCGAGCGCCATTTGCGCCGTGGTGATTTCGAGAAGTTCGTTGGTGATGCCGGCCTGGCGGATCTTGTTATATTCGAGCGTGAGGTCCTTGATGAGCTGCTTCGCGTTGTCGGTCGCGTTCTTCATCGCGACCATGCGCGCGCTGTGTTCGGAGGCGCGGCTTTCGAGGACCATCTGATAGACGGCGAAATGCACATAGTGCGGCACGAGGAACTCCAGCACGCCGCCTGCGCTCGGCTCGAAAAGATACTCCGTCGTGTTGCCGGCGGGCGACTGGGCGGGCAAAGATGACTGAACTCCCGCGATGCCGGAGATATCGAAATTCTGCACGGGCAAAATCGTCTTCAGCGTGGGCTCCTGACGCAGCGTGCTGACGAAGTCGGTGAATGCCACGGTGACCTTGTCCACATCACCAGCGAGGAATTTCTCGATGCAGAACTTGGATGCCTGCTTGCACTCGAGAAAGGTGAACGCCTCCTTCAGCTCAAACTCCGCCGCGAGGTCGCGTTTGAGCCGGCCAAGGTACTGCGCGCCCTTGCGGCCGATGGCGACGAAGGTGGTCTTCGCTGCATCAAATTTGTGCATCTCGCGGAGCAGGTTCGTATTGAGCGCGCCACAAAGGCCTTTGTCCGTGCTGATGACGAGCACGAGTTCGCGTTTCACTTCCTTGCGCTCCTGCAAAAGCGGATGCAACTCCGCGCCGCCGCCGGCGTGCCCGAGTGCGGCAAGGATCTTCGCGAGTTCCTCGGCGTAGGGACGGCCGCTGAGCGCACGCATCTGCGCCTTGCGCATCTTCGAGGCAGCGACCATCTGCATCGCCTTCGTGATCTGCGATGTGTTCTTTACCGACTTGATGCGCCGGCGGATGTCACGGGTGTTCGCGGCCATGGGTCAGGAATGTTTCCTCGTTGTGCGCGCCCTGCGTTCCGGGCGATAGGTGACTTTGATGCGTGGCTTCCGGGCAATGTCGCTGCCGGCTTCATCCTCGCGGAGGGTGTGAAAACCAACTTCCCCAACACCGGCCTTTGGCGATTCGAGGAGTTGCTTGAGCACGCCGAAAAGCGCGGTGATGTCTTCGTCGTGCCCGGTGATGCGCTTCTCGATATCCGCGAGCTTCGCGACGAGATCCGAGGCGGAAAGCGCGCCGCGCATTTTGACAAACGCTCGGACGATTTCCACGCCCGCGGCGATGGCGACGGCGCTGTTCAGGACGCTGGCGAGCATCACGGCTCCATGCTCGGTGAAAACCCAGGGCAGGTAACGCCGTCCGCCGCGCAAACTTGAGGTCACAGTTTGTGACCTCAAGTTTGCAAGTTCCTGGGAATGAAGCTGAAACGCGAAGTCCTCCGGGAACCTGTGGCGGTTGCGACGCACGGCCTGATTGAGGACTTTTGTGGCCACGCCGTAGAAGCCAGCGAGGTCGGAATCGAGCATCACGCGATGGCCGCGAATCACGCGGACCAGCGTCTCGGCAGTCTCGATTGGCAGGGCTTTCGGCATTGAGTGGAAGGACTCCGGCGAAATCACGTTAGCGCCAGCCTTGCTTGAATTCCGCGATCGCGTCCTTGAGCGCCGCAGCGTTCGCGTCGTTGATTTCCGGTTTGTCGCGCAGACCTGCGAGCACGGCTTCCTTCCGCGTGCTGAGGTAGTCCTGGAACTTCAATTGGAATTCCTTCACGCGATCGACGGGCACGTCGTCAAAGTGGTTGTTCATCACCGCCCAGAGCACAGCGGACTGCACTTCGACGGGCAACGGGTTGTATTGCTGCTGCTTGAAGATTTCCATGATGCGCTGGCCGCGGTCGAGCAGCGCCTTGGTCGCGGCATCGAGGTCGCTGCCGAACTGCGCGAACGCCGCGAGTTCGCGGTACTGCGCAAGCATGCCTTTGATTTTTCCGGCGACCTGCTTCATCGCCTTCACCTGCGCGGCGGAACCCACGCGGCTGACGGAAAGACCGACGGACACTGCCGGGCGGACGCCTTGGTAAAAGAGGTCGGTCTCTAGGTAAATCTGGCCGTCGGTGATGGAGATGACGTTCGTCGGGATGTAGGCGGAAACATCGCCGGCCTGCGTCTCAATGATCGGCAGTGCGGTAAGCGAGCCATTGCCGTTGGTCTCGTTCACGCGAGCGCTGCGCTCGAGCAGGCGGCTGTGGAGATAGAAGACGTCGCCGGGATATGCCTCGCGGCCCGACGGGCGCTTGAGGAGGAGACAGACCTGGCGGTAGGCGACGGCCTGCTTTGAGAGATCGTCGAACACGATCAGCGCGTCCATTCCGTTGTCCATGAACCATTCGCCCATCGCCGCGCCGGCAAATGGAGCGAGATACTGCATGGACGCCGTGTCCGATGCGGTCGCGACGACGATGATGGTGTATTGCATCGCGCCAGTTTCTTCGAGCACCGCGATGTTGCGCGCGACGTTCGACTGCTTTTGCCCGATGGCGACGTAGATCGAGTAGAGCGGACGGAAGCCAGCCTTGCCTTCGTTGGCCTTGTTGATGCGGCCCTGATTGATGATGGCGTCAATCGCGATAGTCGTCTTGCCGGTCGCGCGGTCGCCGATGATCAGCTCGCGCTGGCCGCGGCCGATCGGGATCATCGCGTCAATCGCCATGATGCCCGTCTGCACCGGCTGGCTCACCGACTTGCGCTTGATGATGCCGGGCGCGATTTTCTCCACCGGATACTGCGCATCGGCAGTGATGGGCCCCTTGCCATCCACCGGCTGCCCGATGGTGTTCACCACGCGACCGAGCAGGCCTTTGCCGACTGGCACGGAAAGGAGGCGGCCGGTGGTCTTCACCTCGGAGCCTTCGACGACGAGCTTGTCGTCACCGAGCAGCACAGCGCCGACTTCGTTCTCTTCGAGGTTCAGCGCGAGGCCATAGACTCCGCCGGGAAATTCCAGCATCTCGTTGAGCATCACGTCGCTCAGTCCTTCGATTTTTGCGACGCCGTCGCCGACTTCACGGACGGTGCCGACGTTCGACTTGGCGGTGCTGGTCTTGAGGCCGGCGATTTTGGATTCGAGGTCTTGCAGGATGCTGCTCATGGCTTTGGTAGATTTGAAAAAGGGTTGGGGTGAAAATTACGCGGCGAGGTCGTTCGCGAGACGGTCGAGGCGGCTGCGGACGCTGGCGTCCACGACATCGCTGCCGACCTGGATGCGCAGCCCGCCGATGAGAGCCTCGTTGGTCCTGTACTCCGTGGTTACATCCGCCCCATACTTGTCGCGAATGGTCCGGGTGATGGAGCTTTTCTCGGAAGGATCGAGATCCGCAGCACTCTCGATGATCGCATGCTTCTTCTCGGCTTCGAGCCGGATGAGGCGGGCAAATTCCTGCAACACGCCGATGTATTGGCGCGGCTTCGTACGGATGACGAGGTCGGTGACTTTTTTCACCTTTTCCGCATCGAGCGACGCCTCCGTGAAGCTCTCACGGAAAAGCTGCTTTGAAAGTTTGCGGGCCTCTTTGGAAAGTTTCATTTCCGGTGTTTAGGCGGCGAGTTCCTTGTTGGCCTCGGCGGTGATCTTCTGCTGGTCAGCCGCGGTGAGCACCTTGCCGGTGACCTTCGCGGTGGTGTCCACGACGAGGCGGGAAAGTTCCTTCTTCAGCTCGGCCATGAGGCGCTTCTGCTCGGCTTCGCCGGCTTCGCGAGACTTCTGGATGATCTCGGCAGCCTGCTGCACCGCACGCTGATTTTCCTTCTCGGAAACCTGCTTCGCAGCGGCGCGAGTCTCCTCGATCATCTTCGTCGCGTCGGCGTTTGCCTTGGTGAGAATCTGCTCCGAGGTCTTCTGCGCGTCGGCGAGCTGCTCCTGAATCCTGCGTGAGTTCGCGAGGCTCTCTTCGATCTTCTTCCGCCGCTCATCGAGCACCGCAAGGATCGGGCCGTAGGCAAATTTCGTCAGCAGAAACGCAACGATGCAGAAGCTGATGATCTGACAGAGCAGGCCCCACCAGTTCGCGCCGAACTGCGTTGAGATGTCCGTGACCGTCTTGACGACCGGATTCTGTGAAGCTTGGGCGAAAATAAGAGGAAGAATCATGGCTGCGATGAGGAAAACTGGCGCGGAGCCGGCGGACCGGCCCCGCGCCGCTATGAACTAGCTCTTTCCGAGGAAGAGAGCGAAGAACACGATGCCTTCTGCGAAGGCGGTGCTGAGGATCGACTGGATGAGGATCTTCGTGGCCGCGCCGGGATTGCGCCCGACGGCTTCCGAAGCCTTCATGCCGATGAGACCGACGCCGATTGCGGCGCCGAGTGCTCCGAGGCCTCCTTGGAGGCCGTTGCCGAGGTCAGCGAGGATGGTGAACATGCTCATGTGTGGTTTTCCTTGTTTGGTTTTGGTTTTCCCGCCGACCCCCGCTCTCTTTGGACGGTCCGATCGGCGAAAGTGTATAAATCTTAGTGGTGCGCGTGGCCCTCCTCGGCGGGGTGGTCATCACCGTGCGAGCAGATGAGCAGCGTGAAAACAGCGGTGAGAAGCACGAACACGAGCGCCTGCACGAGACCGACGAGCAGCTCCATGAAGTAAAAGGGAATCGGAATCAGCCATCCGAGCGCAGGCACCACCTGCTGCATGGATTCCAGCAGGTTCTCCCCTGCGAAAATGTTGCCGTAAAGACGGAAGCTCAGCGATACGGGCCGGAACAGGATCGAAATGACCTCAAGCGTTCCAACAACGAGGAAAATCGCTGCCATGAAAATCTTCATGAAGCCCGCCATGTCACCTTTCGGCGCGCCGAAGAGATGCTTGAAAAACCCGATGACGCCATTCGCCTGAATTGCCCAGACCAGCCAGCACGCGAAGAAGATGAGCGAAATCGCCGCGGTCATGTTCAGATCCGCATTGCCTCCGCGGAAAAGCGGCGTGGTGATATGGGTCAGCGAGTGGGGATAAGCCGGATCGGAAGGGACACCCCAGCCGATGGTGCCGACGCCGGGGATAAGCCCGAACCAGTTCGTCGTCAGGATCAGGATGAAGACGGTCGCAAAGAACCAGAAGGTCTTCTTCGCAAGTGCCGGCCCGATGATCTCGGTGAGAAAACCATGGAGCCCTTCGACCAGGGCCTCCAATGCATTCTCCGCCCCTTGAGGGGCGTGGTCTGCCGCCGCCCTGTCCGAACGGAGGCGCCGCGTCGCGTATTGAGCAAAGCCGATGACCAGCAACGCGACGATCCAAGTCACGATCATCGAGCTGTTCACCCATGCACCCAAGGACCGATCACCGAACGTCGGCGCGGCGGCTGGCAACCCATGGTGGGTCTCCGCATGCGCTCCGCCGCCCGCATCGGTGCTCACGAGATGCTGGGTCATCGGAGCTTGAACCGGGGCTTCGTCCTGAATGGCGTGAAGCCGCGGTGAGAGGAGAACCAGAAGAAAGGACAGCAGCGCGACGAAGTAAGATGCCTTGGGCGATCGGAGACTCGTGTCGATGGTGGATGCTGTCGGGGTCATTGCGTGTCGGTCTCCGACCCGGTTTTCAGCGTCGATCCTGGCTCGCTTGCGCGAACCGGGGAGGGCAACGGACCAGCGGATTTCGCCGCAAAGTCGGGTGGAGCACAGCCGCAGAAAAGCGGCCCGGTTGAGGTTCGGCAAGCACTTTGTGAAATTTTTCACTAACTTTTGCGAAGCCGCGAAACGCCCAAATTTTGGTCCTGTCCAGGCCGCCGACGGATGAGGCCGAATCCCATCCCCTTACTTCGGACCAGCCGGCAAATCGACGATCTGGAAATAGTATCTCTCGGAACTCTGCAACGTATCCACGAGCGATTCGAATGTGACTGGCTTCACGATGTAGCTGTTCACGCCGAGATCGTAGCTCCGGTAAACGTCCTCGTCGTCCTTCGATGCGGTAAGGACCGCAATGGGAATCTCCCGCAGTTTGGGATCCTGCTTGATTTCCTTCAAGACGGTCCGGCCATCCATGCGCGGCATGTTCAGGTCGAGAAGAATCAACCCTGGCCGCGGGGCGTCTGCGGGAGGGGCAAATTTCCCTCGGGTGTGGAGATAGTCCATCAGTTCTTCGCCGTCCTCCACGAAACGAAGATCATTGAGCAGCCGCGAATCACGCAGCGCTTCCAAAGTGAGCAGGCGGTCCGGGGCTTCGTCGTCTGCCATGAGAATCGTGATTGGCTTGGGGAGCGGATTCATCGTTGTGTGGTCTTTGACAGGGGAGCGGAACGTACGGTGTTGAACGCCGCAAGCTTCCACACATGTTTTAGGCACAACTTCGGGCGGATAGCGAACGGTAATTTTTGGAATGGCCAGTACGCCGTTCACAAGGAGAAGCGCCGCCTCGTCCTGCTTTTCCTGCATCACAAGAACGAATACGGCAACCCCGGTGCCGAATTCCTTGCGCACAAGTCACGCAGACACTGACACTGTCCCGCCCAAGGCGGAATGCGGGACGGGCGCCTTGCGGCTCCGGTTCTGGCACACGATCCTTACCTCGCTCACCGGTCCATCCGCCAGTTGGTGAAGTCCCGCGCTGCGGGTCGGGGTCAAGTTATACGTTTGTCCTGTCGTGTATCACTCAAAAGCGGAATAGGGCTATGCACTTGATTCCCCCCGCCCCGGCGCCCGGAGTTTGGACAGGAAAATTGAGGACAAAATCATGAGGCTCTTGCAAAACCTACACGGTCACCGACGCGGGGCGTCATCGCTCAGAGGAGTGAAGGCATCTCGCCCTCTTACGGCTGAGGTTTTGCAAGAGCCTCTCATGAAAGCCCCATCTTTCTGTCCAAAATTTTCCTGTCCAAGCCAATTCCACTTTTCTGGTCCTCACCGAGGGAACTCAAGTGCATAACCCTAAAGCGGAATTCTGCGTGCGATCAAAAGCGGACAGAAAGGACGAAGGGTCGGAAGTCCAAGGTTTTCACCACTCCCGTGATGGCGTCGGAGTTGGGTTTTACGCATTCTTGCAGATGCCGGCCAGGGCTGGCCGGGCTGCCGCCCCGCGCAGAGCGAACAGCCCGACTGGCCGTGTAACTGGCCGGTGTCGGCGCTCAGGTTGCGTCCCCGCAGAACCCTATCCTCCGCACCAGCAACGCCACGGTGTCCGCTGCCCATGCCACGCCAATGAAATCCTCATGACCGCATCACTATTCCAGTTTTGATCGCAGCACGACAGGCTCAAGGAACGATCAATCCAATCTCTCGATAAAGAGCTGCTGAATCGCACTGATGCTCATCCTTGGATCTTCGGTCCCCTCCACGAACTAAAGGGCACTCCCGGAAACTCAAGAATGCAATGATTGAGGGAGGAATCTGGTGGCGGGGGAGGAAGAGTTGAGGCGGGTCATCGGTCTGCCAGGAATTTGCTTTTGACCGCGCCGCGCCGGAAACGGGCCGGGCGTCGGGCGGTGCCGGGGAGTGAGGGAGCCTGGGGGGAGCGAGGGGAGAAAAAATGGCGAATGACGAATACGGGCGCCGCGGCTGCTCCGCAGGGCCGGTTTCCGGGGATGAGTTCGAACGTCGAGTGTTTCATTCGCTCGTTTCGTTGTTCTCGAGCAAGCCGCTCCCTTCCGCGTACCCAAGGGTCTCTTCTCAGCGGCGGATTTTGGATTGGGGTTCTCGATGCCAGCGATCCGTTTGAGCGCTTCGATCGGATCAAGACCCAAGCCATGCGGGCCGTATCATACCGGGCGGGGACGTTCCCGCTTGCCGCAGCCGTGATTTTTTCCGCACGCTCCTTTCCCCAACCGATGCATGCACTGCCCGCCGACACGCTCCCGCCCTCGCCCGGCGCGAAGCCGCTGTATTTGAAGGAGCTCGATTTCGGCGTGCTGGCGCAGTGCATCCATTGCGGGCTGTGTCTGCCGGCGTGCCCGACTTACGACGCGACCAAGCTGGAGAAGCACAGTCCGCGCGGCCGCATCCAGCTCATGCGGAATGTGGCCGAGGGGCGGCTCGATCTCACCGCGGCGTTTGGCGACGAGATGTATTTCTGCCTCGGCTGCCTCGCTTGCGAGACGGCGTGCCCGGCGGGTGTGGACTACACGCGGATGTTTGAGGAGGCGCGTGCCGACATAGAGCGCGCGGGAATCCTGAACACGGAAAAGCGGAACTGGATCCGCAGCGTGATGCTGCGCGGTGTGTTCACGAGGCCGTGGCTGCTGCGGGCCATCGGGCGTGCGCTGCGGATCTATCAGGCGGGCGGAATGGAGGCCCTCGTGCGAAGGCTGGGCCTGCTGCGGCTTCTGCCGAAGAATCTCCGCGAACTCGAACCGCTCACGCCGCGCGTGGAGCGCGATTTTTCCGACGCGCTGATCGCGGAAATCGAGACGCCAGCCGCCGCGCGCCGCAAGCGCGTGGGCATGCTCACGGGCTGCGTGCAGGACCTCACGTATTCAAGCGTGAATCGCGACACCGTGGATGTGCTGCTCGCCAATGGCTGCGAGGTCGTGACGCCGCGGATGCAGCACTGCTGCGGTTCGCTGCACGGGCACAATGGCGAGGTGGACACCGCCCGCGACATGGCGCGGCGGAACATTGATGCAATGGAACGCAGCGCGGGCTCGCTCGATGATCTCGACGCGATCATCTCCAACGCTGGCGGCTGCGGCTCGCACCTCAAGCACTACGATCACCTGCTGCACGATGACCCGCGCTATGCCGCGCGCGCTGCGAAGTGGAGCGCGAAGGTGAAGGACGTTCACGAATTCCTTTCCGCGATCGGCATCGTGAAACCCGCAGGAGGCGGCGCGGAGCAGACGGTGACGTACCACGAAAGCTGCCACCTTAGCCACGGGCAGAAGATCACGAAGCAGCCGCGCGAGCTTTTGAAAATGATCCCCGGCCTGAAGCTCGTCGAGCTGCCCGAGTCCTCATGGTGCTGCGGCAGCGCGGGCGTTTACAACATCACGCAGCCCGAGATGTCCGCGAAACTGCTCGATCGCAAGATGGCCAACATCGCGAAGACCGGGGCGAAATGCGTCGCTAACGGCAACCCCGGCTGCAGCGTGCAACTCGAAGCGGGCGCGCGCGCGAAGGGCGCGGACATCAAGGTCGCGCATCCGATCACGTTGCTCGCGCGGGCGTATCGCGATGGGAAATCTACTTCAGCAATTTGAAGAGAGTGGCCAGGACTGCAATCTGCCCGAGCCAGAAGATGAACATCCAGCGCACCGTTTCGGATTTTGATTCCGCGATAATCACCTTCATTTCTTCCCGCAATTTGCTGATGTCCTCTTTCGTCGCCAAAACCTTTGCTTGCTCGACATTATTCGCGTCCAGGGCTTGCTCAATCGCCATCGTGATTGCACGCGCCTGCTTGTCCTCGATCTTCGCCTGCTCGCGGATTTCGGAGATTTTCAGCGTGCTGACCATGCGCCAAGGCTAGCCTTGAATATTCCACCGTCAAGATGAGCGACCAATGTGACCTTTTCGGAACTCCCGAGCCCTCGCCGAAAGGACCGCGCATCTTCAGCGTGAGCGAGGTCACGAAGGCGGTGCGCGGCGTGATCGAGAGCGCATTCGACGAAGTGTGGGTGCAGGGCGAGGTGTCGAACTTCCGGCAGCAGGCGAGCGGGCATCAGTACTTCACGCTCAAGGATGCGACGTCGCAGCTCTCTTGCGTGCTCTTCGCCCGCGGCGGTGCGTGGCGGAAGGCGGTGCCATTGCAGGATGGGATGCTCGTGCAGGCGAAGGGGCGGCTCACTGTGTACGAAGCGCGCGGGCAGTATCAGCTCACCGTGAGTCTGGTGCAGGCGGCCGGAGCCGGGCTGTTGCAGGCGAAATTCGAGGCGCTCAAACGGAAGCTCGCCGCGGAGGGGCTCTTCGATGCGGAGCGGAAGCGCGAACTGCCGGCCTTTCCGCGCGCCATCGGCATCGTCACTTCGCCGACTGGCGCGGCGCTTCGCGACATGCTGAATGTGCTCGCGCGGCGCGCCCCGTGGTTGCGGGTGATCGTGAGCCCGGCGCGCGTGCAGGGTGAAGGCGCGGCGGCGGAGATCATCGGGGCGATGGAGGAACTGAACCGCCTGGCAGAACGAGGCATCGCGCCGGTGGACGCGATCGTCCTCGCACGCGGCGGAGGGAGCATCGAGGATCTGTGGGAGTTCAATGACGAGCAACTTGCCCGGGCGATCGGCGCATCGGCCCTGCCGGTGGTGTCCGCGGTGGGACACGAGATCGATTTTACGATTGCCGACTTTGTCGCCGACCTGCGTGCGCCGACTCCGAGCGCGGCGGCGGAATTGATCGTGCCGGATGCCGCGGAGCTGCTCCGCATGCTGGCAGGTCGCGCCGCATTTCTGCATCGCAGGGTCGCCACCGCGCTCGAAGCCGCGAGGCTTCATCTGACGGGGCTGACGCGCAGCGCGCTCTTCCGTGAGCCCGCGCGGCAGATAGAGCAGGCGGCCCAGCGCACGGACCTTGCGGACCAGTCGCTGCGGCGCGCCGTGGAGTCGCGGCTCGCGGGATTTTCACAGCGGATCGAGGCTCTCGGTTCGCGTGTGCGGCAGCATCGGCCGGATCAGGTCCTCGCGCTGCACCGGCAGCGAATCGCGAGCATCGCCACCGCGCTGTCCGGGCGCTTCGAGCGGCGGCTGCGGCACGAAAAGGATCGGCTCACGCGCGCCGGTGACATGCTGCGTCTGCTCTCGCCCGAGCACACCATCGGGCGCGGCTATACGATCACGACCACCGGTGACGGAAAAGTGATCCGGGCGACCGCGGATGCCGCGCCCGGCAGCGAACTGCACACGCGGCTGCGGGACGGCACGGTGATTTCGGTCGTCAGCGCGACAGCCGCGGCTTCCGCTGCTGCGAAGAAGAAGCGAGCGCGCAAGGCGGGAGAGGTCTGACCTCGCGAGGAACGCGCGCAGGCGGCGGGATGGCGTGGAGCGCCGCGCGTCCCGCCGGCCACGCCGGCCACGCCGATACGCCGATACGCCGATACGCCGATACGCCGAAGGCCTGATCCTTTCTTCGGCATCGAAGCGAGGCCGATTGCCTGCAAGGAGGAGTGACACTGCGCGTGATGTCGTTGAGGCCGGCGGGACGCGCGGCGCTCCTTCCGCAGGCGGCTACGAGAGTTTCAACGCGATGACACCGAGCGGCGGGAGTGTCAGGGACACGGAATGCAGACGGCCGCCCCACGGCAGCGACTCCGCCTGGACGCCGCCGAAATTCCCGATATTGCTCCCGCCGTATTCCGCGCTGTCGGTGTTCAGGATTTCCTGCCACCAGCCGGGCGCGGGCACGCCGATGCGGTAGCCCTGGCGCGTGACAGGCGTCGCATTCAGCACGAAAATCAGGGCCGAGCCGTGGCGCGCGCGGCGCATGAATGCGAGCACGCAGTTGTCGGCGTCGTGGAGTTCCACCCATTCGTAGCTGTCCCACGCGTCGTCGTTGTCGAAGAGTGCGGGCTCGTTCTTGTAGAGGTAGTTCAGGTGGCGGACGAGTTCGCGCAGGCCGCGATGGAGCGGGAATTCCAGCACCCACCAATCGAGGCTGCGCTCGTGGCTCCACTCCGCGCGCTGGCCCCACTCGCCGCCCATGAAGAGCAGCTTCTTGCCGGGATGCCCGTACATCCACGCGTAGAGCAGCCGCACATTCGCGAACTGCTGCCATTCACCGCCGGGCATCTTGTTGACGATCGCGCCCTTGCCGTGGACGACCTCGTCGTGGCTCAGCACGAGGATGAAGTGCTCGTGAAACGCGTAAACAAGCGAGAACGTCGCATTCCCGTGATGGAAGCGCCGGTAGATGGGATCGAGTGCCATGTAGGCCAGCGTGTCGTTCATCCAGCCCATGTTCCATTTGAAGCCGTAGCCGAGCCCGCCGAGAAACGTGGGCCGCGATACGGCGGGCCACGCCGTGCTTTCCTCGGCGATCGTCATGATGCCGGGATGCCGCTCGTAGCAGACCTCGTTGCACTGCTTGATGAAATGGATCGCGGCGAGATTTTCCCGTCCGCCAAACTCGTTCGGCACCCACTGGCCGTGCTCGCGTGAGTAGTCGAGGTAAAGCATCGACGCCACCGCATCCACGCGCAGCCCGTCGATATGGTATTCCTCAAACCAAAACAGGGCGTTTGCGATCAGGAAATTCCGCACCTCATTCCGCCCGTAGTTAAAAATGAGCGTGCCCCAGTCCTGATGTTCCCCCTGCCGCGGGTCGGCGTGTTCGTAGAGCGCGGTGCCATCGAAACGCGCGAGCCCGTGCGCGTCCTTCGGGAAATGTCCCGGCACCCAGTCGAGGATCACACCGATGCCGCGCTGGTGGCAGCGGTTTACGAAATGGCGGAAGTCATCCGGATTCCCGTAGCGGCTCGTCGGCGCAAAATAGCCGGTGACCTGATAGCCCCATGAGCCCTCGAACGGATGCTCCAATACACCCATGAGTTCGACATGCGTGTAGCCCATGTCCACGATGTAATCGATCAATTGCTCCGCCATCTCATGCCATGTCAGGAAGGCATTCCCATCCTTCCTCCGCCAGGAGCCGGGATGCACCTCGTAGATCGCCACTGCCTCGCGTTGCCATTCCCGTTGGGCGCGCTTTTCCAGCCACATCGCGTCGTCCCATGCGAACTTGTCCATCTGCCACACCAGGCCGGCGGTCTGAGTTCCATGCTGGCCGAAGAAGGCGAAAGGATCGGTCTTCACGTGCAGATGACCGTGCATGTCGAAGACTTCGAATTTGTAATGCGCCATCTCCGCGATACCAGGGATGAAAAGCTCCCAGATGCCGCTGGGGATCAACTTGCGCATCGGATGCAGGCGCCCGTCCCAGTTATTCCACTCACCGATCGCCGAGACGCGGCAGGCATTCGGCGCCCATACTCGAAAGACGGTGCCGGTGACGCCGTCATGATCCTCAATGTGCGCGCCGAGCTTTTTCCAGAGTCCCCAATGATTCCCCTCGCCGATGAGGTGCAGGTCGATCTCCCCAAGCAGGACATCGAACGAGTAAGGATCGCGCTGCTCCCATTCACTGCCGTCATGTGCGGTAAATCGGAGCTGGTAACGAATGCGCTCGGTGGCCCCGGTGAGAAGTGCCTCGAAAAATCCGTCCGTTCCGATTCGCTCCGCACGCCACGTCCGTCCCTTTCCGCCGATCTCCTGCACTTCCACCGCCTTCGCATCAGGGCGGAATGCACGAACGGCGAATTGCCCGTCCGAGCCATGCATGCCGAGCAATGCGAACGGGTCACCATGGTCAGCACGGGTGATTGCTTCGATTGCTTCCTTCGATAGGGGAGTCATCAACCCTTGCTATTGCGGCAAAGCCGCGGGTGCAAGCATGCCGCAGAATCGGACACGCTCTCAGACCTTGAGCAACACCCGCGCAGAGACCCCGCCCTCGCTGCGATTGGAAATTTCGAGGCTCCCGCCGTGCAGCTCCACCACCTTGCGGCTCACGGTGAGACCGAGGCCCGTTCCCGCGCCGGTGGGCTTCGTGGTGAAGAATGGATCGAAGATGCTCGAAAGCTTCTCCGGCGGGATTCCTGATCCCGTGTCGTCGAACTCCACCATCAAGCCCATCCGCCTGACGCCCGAGTGCGAGAGCGAGCGGTTACCCTGACCGGACGCCGCGCCAGGACCGGGGAGTTGCGTGAGTGCCAGCCGGACCGTCAACGTGCCGCCTCCGGTCATCGCATCCGCCGCATTCTCGATGAGGCTGGTGAAGACGCGCCGGAGCTTGCCCGCATCGATTCGCGCAGCAGGCAATCCGCTGGCGTAGTGCTTCTCCACGCGGACCTTCTTTGCGGCCAACGCAGCCTCCAACGGCCGCAGTGCATCGTCGATCAACGCCGAAATCTGTGTCGGCTTGAGCTGAAGATCTCCGGACTCGGCGAAGGCCATCATCTCGTGGATGATCCCATCGGCACGCCGGACAGCGTCCGCCATCTCCTTCAGCACGATGCCGGCATTTTCATCGGCGCCGAGCGTGCTCGAAAAGTAGTCCGTGCCCGCCTTCAGAATCGCGAGCGGATTCCGCACCTCGTGCGCGACACCGAGCGCCAGCCGCCCGACAGACTCCGCCTTTTCCGCCTCGATCAGGCGCTGCTGCGCCGCCTTCAGTTCCGCATTCGTCTTCTCGAGTTCGGCGAATTTCCGTTCGAGCAACGTCTGGCTGCGCGCAAGTTCCGCATTCGCCACCTTGAGTCGGTTGCGTTCCTGCTCGAGCGCGGTTTCGACCTCCTTCAGGGCCGTGATGTCCTTTGAGATTCCGCAGGTGCCGACGATCTCCCCGTCGCCTCCCAGCAACGGGAGCTTCGTCGTCAGAGTCCATCCGGTGCTCCCGTCCGGCAGGAGTTTCCTCTCCACCTTCCCGACGATCGGATCGCCGGTTTCGAGCACGCTCTGTTCATCCTCGAACATCCTTTGTGCGTCTTCCTTCGGGAAGAAATCGTAGTCGCTTTTCCCGATCGCGTCCTCGCGGTTCTCCAGGCGAAACAAACTCGCGAACGCCGCGTTGACGCTGATGAACCGGCTCTCGCGGTCTTTGAAGAAAATCCGGTCCGGAATGTTCTTCATCAGGAAGCGGAAGAGGTTCTGTTCCTGATCTCGCGCGTGGGGTTTCATACGCGCGGCGAGCTGGCGATTCGTCGGGACATCTTGTGTTCTCGTCGCAGCCTCTCACGCGGGGATCGGCGCTTCAAGGCAGCGTTCCGCAATCAGCGTCCGGCAAGAAGGTCCGCGAGGTGCCTCCGGTAGATCGATGGCCAACTGTATTCCGCCAGCACGCGTTTGCGCTCACGGAATGCCGGCGAAGATGCCAGCGTCCGCGTGATCAATTCCGCAACCTGCGAGGGATCTGCGGCGGGTGAAAAATACGAGACGTTCTCCCGCAGGAGTTCCCGCAGCGGATCGATGTCGCTGCAGAACACCGGCAGCCTTTGCAGCGCCGCCTCCAGCAGCGGCAGGCCGAACCCCTCGCTCCTGCTCGGGAACAGCAGCCCATCTGCTAGCCGGTAGAGATCCGCGAGTTCCGCATCGCTGACTTCAAAATGATCGCTCACAAAGACATGCCCGGGCTCCTGCCCGAACCCCCGCCGAAGCTGCTCACCGAAGAGCCGTGAGCTGCCATTGTGCGGATCCGTCGCGGCGGTCACGAGCACAGTCGCAGGCGTGCCGCGCCGCACGAGTTCCTTGCCGATGGCGAGGCTCGTCTCGATATTCTTGCGGCGGACGAGCCGCGCGGGATGCAGCAGCACCATGCGCCCATCGAGCAGATCGTACTTGCGCGAGAGATCCGCCACATTCCGGCAGAGACCCAGGACGCGCGCGGGATCGATCCCGTTTGGTACGACGGCGCAGCGTTCGGCAGGCTCCCCCGTCGCCGTCTTGAAGTGCTGCGCGACCAGCGCCGAGACGGCGACATAGCGGCAGCGGTGATGCGCCTGCCGGAAAATCGGCGCGATGCCCGAATAGTCCGGATTGCACGCGGCGACATCGTGCAACCACGCCACAAAGCGCACGTCCGGCAATGTGTCGATGACTCGCCACAGCGCCTCGGTCAGGCCGGGATGGAAAGGCATCATCATCACGTTGTGGAGGAGGACAACGTCCTGCGATGCCAGCGCCGCGCGCAGAGCCGCAAGCTGAGAATCGGCCGAATCGTCGTCCGGTAGCCGCACGGACTTTCCATCGCCGCCGCGAAAGCAGCCCACCGTCACTTCATGGCCGTTTGCCGCAAAGATTCGCGCGTGCTCCTCCATCACCCGCTCCACCCCGCCGACGATCGGGGCGGCCGTGTAATGCACCAAGGCAACCTTCATGGCGCGTACGATGCTACTTGCAGGGGCATGAGAATCGTCTCGCTCATCTTCATCGTCGCCATCGTCTATCTCGTTTTCGGACGGGGCGGCGAGAAGCAATCCGTGCAATCCCGAATCGCCGAAGCGCAGCAGGAAAGCGCGCTCGTTCAGCCGGGTCCAAAGAGCGAGGCTCCCGCCGCAGGCGCCAGCTCACTGCGTGCGCCGATCGACCGGACCCGCCAGGCGCTGAAGACTGTCCAAACGCGAAATCAAGAGCCTCTGCGGTCATCACAAAACCCGCGGGAATCGGGCATCTCAGTTCCTCCCCCGAATCTTTAGCCAGCACTGGTGATACGATTTGGACAGTCCTCTTGCCAGATGGCGGCGCGTGGCTGGAAAGTAGCGCAGCTCTCCCGAGCTGCGCGGGTGGCTTTGCGCGTGAAGCCTCGTGTTGCGTGGCTCTGGAGAGCAACGCTACGCGACCCCACCGCCGCCTCTCGCATTCAGGCAATCAGGCTGTAGATAGCGCATGAGGCTTTGGCTATTGATGAAGGGAAGGGGAGACACCGGGTTTCGCGACCGGCTTGAGAGCGAGCTTCGCGGTTGGACTCGCAGCATGGCATGAGACCCGGATGACGATGCAATCACGGCGCACCCTCCATCACTTCCTGTCAGCCACCTGACAGCATCCGATTCACTGTGTCGCACCCGCGGCGTTGCGCAATGCGATGCTGGGCCGCCTGCCACAGCCCCCTCAACCGAACCCTGGATCTTTCTACTTCAGCGCGGCGATCTGCCGCACGAGATCACCCTTGTGCCGGACGGCCTTGTTGCGATGGATGCGCCCCGTCTTCGCGGCCTTGTCCAGCGCCGACGAAACCTTGGGCAACAACGCCTGGGCATCCGCCTTCTTGCCAGCGGTCACCGCTGCACGGATGACGCGGAGGTGGGTCTTCACACCGGTGAGGACGCGTTTGTTGGATTCCGAGCGGCGTTCGGTCTGGCGGGCTCGTTTGGCTGCGGATTTCGTATTGGCCATGAAATGAGGTGTTGTCGGTGGAAAAGAAGCGCGGAGACTAACGGCGGACTTTCCGTTGTCAAGCGACCCTTGCATTCCAAAAGAACCTCCGCCACGCTGCTGCCCGGCCCCACTGAGAGGGTGCCATTTTTGCCAACAACGACACCGTCCGAAACCATCATGATCGAAACCGCAGCCGTCACACCGAAGGAAACCGCGAAGGAAAAGAAGCCCACGCACAACGAGGAGATCAAAACCGCGATCCCGACGCTCGCCGGCACTCTCGCCGCCACCCTCGCGGACCCGGCGCTGGATCGTTTTTCCGAGGACGACCAGCAGTTCATGAAATTCCACGGCATCTACCAGCAGGATGACCGCGACCTGCGCAAGACAGGGAAGAAGTTCATCTTCATGATCCGCGGGCGCATCCCCGGCGGCGTGCTTTCGCCGAAGGGCTACCTCGTGTACGACGACCTCGCGACGAAGTATGGCAACGACACGCTGCGCATCACTTCGCGGCAGAGCTTCCAATTTCACGGCGTCGTGAAGACCGGCCTCGGGCCGCTGATGAAGAAAATCAACGAGGCGATGATGGACACGCTCGCGGCCTGCGGCGACGTGAACCGCAACGTGATGAGCCCGCCCGCGCCCGTCGCGAGCGCGCAGCACGCGCAGCTTCTCGCCGATGCCACGCGCGTCTCCGAGGCGCTGATGCCGAAGACTCCGGCGTATCACTCGATCTGGGTCGAGGGCGTGCAGCTCAACCTCGAAGATCCCGCGAACAAGGATTTCGTGGACCCGCTCTACGGGCGCACGTATCTGCCGCGGAAATTCAAAACCGCATTCGCGCTTCAGCCGGTGAACGACGTGGACATCCTCACGAACTGCCTCGGCTACATCGCCATCGAGGAGGGCGGAAAAATCATCGGCTACAATCTCACCGTCGGCGGCGGCCAGGGCCGTGCGCACGGCAACATCGAGACGTACCCGCGCCTCGCAGACGTGATCGCATTCGTCACGCCCGAGCAGCTCATCGAAGTCTCGCGCGGCGTGCTCACCGTGCATCGCGACTTCGGCGACCGCACGGATCGCAAACACGCGCGGCTGAAATACGTCCTCGAGGAAAAAGGCGCGAAGTGGTTCCGCGACGAACTCGACGCGCGCCTTGGATACAAACTCGCCGATGCCAAGCCGTTCAAATTTGATCGCCAGGGCGACGCATTCGACTGGGGTCAGGCGCTCGATGGCTCGCTCTACCTCGGCCTCTACGTCGAGACCGGCCGCATCAAGGACAAAGACGGCTACCGCCTGAAATCCGCACTGCGCGCCATCGTGGAAAAATACCAGGCCGAAGTGCGCCTCACGCCTTCGCAAAATCTGATCCTTGCGAACATCAGGCCCGCCGACAAGGGCGCCATCACCGCGCTGCTCGCCGAGCACGGCATCCCGGTTTCCAATCAGGCAAACGCCATTCGCCGCGCCAGCATGGCCTGCCCGAGCATGCCGACTTGCGGCCTCGGCCTCGCGGAGAGCGAACGCTACATGCCGACGCTGCTCACGCGCATCGAGGAATCGCTCGGCGAACTCGGCCTCGCCGACGAGGAAATCATCATCCGCATGACCGGCTGCCCGAACGGCTGCGTGCGCCCGTATATGGCTGAAATCGGTTTCGTCGGCAAAGGCCCTGGCCGCTACCAGCTCTGGCTCGGCGGAAACCAGAACTGCACGCGGCTCAACAAGGTGTATCGCGATCTGATCAAGGACCCCGACATCATCACCGAGCTGCAGCCGCTCTTCGCGCGCTGGAAAGACGAGCGCATCGCCGGCACCGAAGCTTTCGGCGACTGGGTCGCGCGCGTGCTCTGGAACGAGGCGCCCGCGCCCGTCCCCGCAGGCCTCGGCGCGAACTGACCGTCCCGGATCGCCAAGGCCCGCGAAACCCGCACAGAATCCTCCTGGAACAGCCAATGACGCTCGCGCTCGACTAGCCCGCCCGGGTAATCTATCGGTCTCCTCGCAGGCTAAATCTCCCCGACCGACCTTCACTTCAATGCTCAAGGCACTCGAAGCCTGCCGTATCTGCGGAAATCACGAGCTGATTCCGATCCTGGATCTGGGCGAGCAGACCCTCACCGGCGTTTTTCCCCGCAGCGCAGCGGAAAAGATCACCCGCGGCCCGCTGACACTCCTCAAGTGCCATGGCGAAAACGCCTGCGACTTGGTGCAATTGCAGCATTCCTACGACTCGGGGGAAATGTACGGCGCAAACTACGGCTACCGTTCGTCGCTCAATCGCTCGATGGTTCAACACCTCGGCGCAAAAGTATCCTCACTCCTAAAGCACTTTCCCCCGGCGGCGGGGGATCTCGTCCTCGACATCGGGAGCAACGACGGGACGCTCCTCTCTTTCTATCCGGAGAACCTGCGCCTCGTCGGCATGGACCCGACCGCGGCAAAGTTCCGCGAGTTTTACCAGCCGCGCATCGAAGTCATCGCCGACTTTTTTTCTGCAGCCACGTTCGCTGCGCGATTCGGCAAGGCCAAGGCGCGGATCATCACCTCGATTGCAATGTTCTACGACCTCGAGGATCCCATCGCATTTGTCCGGCAGATCGCCCGGGTGTTGCACGACGATGGCGTCTGGCATTTCGAGCAGAGCTATCTGCCCACGATGCTCGCGCACAACGCCTACGACACCGTCTGCCATGAGCACCTCGAGTACTACGGGCTCCGCCAGATCGAGTGGATGCTCGGTCGCTGCGGGCTGCGCCTCCTCGATGTCGAGTTGAACGATATAAACGGCGGCAGCTTCGCCATCACCGCCGCCAAGGCTGGCTCGAGCCATGTCGCAAATACCAGTGCGATCGACGCAATCCGCGCCAGCGAGGACCGCGAACAGCTCGGCTCGCTCGATCCCTACCGCGCTTTCGAGAAGCGGGTCTTCGAACACCGCGACCAGCTCCTCGCCTTGCTCGACCGGCTCGCCGCTGAAGGATCGACCGTCTTCGGCTACGGCGCATCCACCAAGGGCAACGTCATCCTTCAGTTCTGCGGTCTCAACGCGGCGCGGCTTCCCTGCATTGCCGACGTGAATCCCGGTAAGCACGGCTGTTTTACTCCTGGCACCCACATCCCCATCGTCTCCGAGGAAGAGGCGCACTCACGTCGGCCGGACTGCTTCCTCGTGATGCCCTGGCATTTCCGGCAAAACCTCATCGAGCGGGAAGCCAGGTTCCTCGCACGCGGCGGCCGGATGATCTTCCCGTTGCCGGAGATTGAAATCGTCGGCCCGTGAAGCGCGTGCTCATCGTCGGCAGCGGAGGCCAGGATGGCCGCCTCTTGGATCAATTTCAGCGCGCCGACGGCTGCGCAGTCACCGGCATCCGGCGTGAAGGCGCCGGCCCGGCCCTCGGTGATCGCGCGGGAATCGCCGAGACCATCCGCACGACCCAGCCCGCCGAGATCTATTACCTCGCCGCCTACCACCACTCCTCGCAGGAGCATACGGCAGTCGATCCTCCCGCCCTCTTCGCTCGCAGCTTCGAGGTCCACGTCACCGGGCTCATCCACTATCTCGACGCCATCCGGCTGCATTCGCCTTCCACACGCCTCTTCTACGCCGCGAGCTCCCTCGTCTTCGGCGAACCGCCCGCTCCCATGCAGACCGAGGAGACACCCTTCAACCCCCGCTGCGCCTACGGCATCTCGAAGGCCGCCGGCGTCCACTGCTGCCGCCACTACCGGCAGACCCACGGCGTCTTCGCCGCGGTGGGCATCCTCTACAATCACGAATCCCACCTCCGGCAGGAGCGATTCGTCGCGCAGAGAATCATCCAGGCCGCCCTCCGCATCCGCCGTGGCGAACAGGAGCAGCTCACCCTCGGCGACCTCTCCGCGCAGATCGACTGGGGCTACGCGCCCGACTTCGTCGATGCCATGACGCGCATCCTTGCCCTAGACACGCCAGACGATTTCATCGTCGCCACCGGCGAACTCCACAGCGTCCGCGAATTCGTCGAACTCGTCTTCGCCCGGCTCGGTCTCGACTGGCGCCGTCACGTCGTCGAAGACCCAGCGCTCCTCAGGCGAAAAAAGGGCGCGATGAAAGGGGACGCTTCCCGTCTCCGTCAACTCACCGGATGGAGACCGTCGGTGACATTCGCGAAGATGGTCGTGGAGATTCTGTCATCCGCGCGTCGCGAGGCGTAGCAGTTCATTCGGAGCATCCCGCAGACTGCGCGGTTGGCCTCGGTGAAAGGGCGATCTGAATTCGGTCCTTGTTCGCCCCCCGCGCAAACATTGTGATGACTGCAACCCGTTCCCGACCTTCATGAAAAAAAGCGGCGCGTCATCGCCAGACCATCACGGCTCCGGCCCCGGCCTCGAGCCCGATAATTCGACAGCCGATGCCGAACTTCTGAAAACAGGCATTGGTCGGCGCTGGTTTGGGCCTCGTTCGATGCCTTACCTCCTCATCGCACTGGTCTGCACATTCTGCCACGGTTTCATTCTGACCAATGACGGTCCGATCTGGGATGGCTGGTATTGGGCCAACTGGCTGACGAACCGGAACTGGCCGGCGATGGTCGAGTACACCAGTGCGCAAGGGCTGCCATACACGCTCTGGGCATTCGCGCCCTTCGCCTACGTGCCGAACATGATTCCCGCGGGCATGTGGGCTTCCTTCCTCTGCCTGATCATCGAAGGCATCCTCGTCTTCGAACTTGCCCTGCGCCTTGCGCCATTGACGCGCGCCGAGGCGCTCTCGCTCTCACTGCTCGCCCTTGCACTGCCTCTGTTCTCGGCGGCGCAGGATTTTCCGGTGTTCGGACTCATCGTCTTTCGGATGCTGTTCCTTGTGGCTGCGCTGCTGGCGACGCTTGCGACGGAGACCAGGGGATCCCGGCACTGGGTTCTGCGCGTCCTGGCGCTTGCGGGCTTCTACTTCAGTTGCACGACCAACGGAGCGCTGATCGTTTACTACGGGGGCTTCTATCTCTTGCTGTTGCTCCGTGACTGGCGCGACGGGCAAGGGACTTTCAAATCGGCCAGGGGTTTCATCTTCAGGTACCCGGACTTCTTTCTCCTGCCGCCTGCCGTTTATGCGGCGCGCCTCCTTTTCATCCCGCAGTTCGGCTGGTACGAGAACTACAACAAGGTGAGCGCCGACCTCGGCCAGTTCGGTGCAAACCTCTGGTCGTTCTTCGAGAACGTCGTCTATTTCCACGCTGAGAAATCCGTCCTCTGGCCCTTCGAACATCCCGTCGTCACGTTGATGCTGTTCGCCGCAGCCGGCCTTTGCGTCAGGTTCCTGCCTTCGAAGACGTGGGGCAGGCGCAGCGGGATTGCGAGCATTCACTTTGCATGGTTCGGAGCGCTGTTCCTCTCGCTCGCAGTCTTCCCACTTGCGATCGCCGGTAAGTATTTCGCTCCCAATCCTACCGGAGAATTGAGCCGTCATTGCATGCTCACTTCGATTCCGCTGGCGATCCTTCTCTTTGGGCTCATCCGGTCGGTTCTGTTTGTCGGTCGTAACACCTCCAGTCGGTGGATGTTTCCCATCGTCGGGTGCGCTGTCGTCGTCTTCGGCAGCCAGGTCCTGCCAGTGTATCTCTCCGAGAGGGCCGAGTGGATTTTCAACCGCTCGCTTCTGCACAACGCCAGACGAAATCCGGTCGTCCGCGAGAGTTCGGTGATTTTCTGGCGGCCTTTCAGCACCGTCTTCGAGGATATCTACGGCATCTACGGAGTCGCTTCCGAATTCGGCGGATTGACGCGTTTCGTCACAAGCCGCGTTCCGAGCAATCAAAATTTCTTCCTACCGATGGAGATCGACCGGTATCTCCTTTCCACCTCAATTATTCCGAACGAGTACCGGCTGGTCAATCCAAGCGGCCAGCAAGTCCTGCTCAAAGCAGAGCGAAAAGGAGAACAGGCGGGCGCCTGGCAGCTTGCCTGGCATTATCTGTCGCTGCGCTGGTTCGGGACCACCACGGAACTGGACACTTTCCTTACTTCCCTCTGCACCGTCGAGGCCACCGTCCTGAAGCCGGCCTCTCCTTTCGCCCTTGGGCCTCCTGCACAGCCACCGGAGCCGCCCCCCGCCAGCGGGCCAAAAGGCGACTTCACCAATGGCGCGGGCATCCGATTCGTCTTTCTACCTTGGGGATGGTGGGCCGCCAAGTTTGAAACCACCCAGGCCCAGTACGGACGGGTGATGGGCGCTAACCCGAGCATGTTCAAAGATCCATCCCGACCCGTCGAGTGCGTGTCGTGGAACGATGCAACTGAGTTCTGCCGCAGGCTCACACAGTCCGAACGGGATGCAGGACGACTTCCCGCTGGCCTCGTGTATCGGCTGCCGACCGCAGAGGAGTTTGAACGGCTCTTGGCCGAAGGAACGCTCGCTAATACAGTCACTTCAACCCAGGAAATCCAGTGGCACACGCAGCCGGTCGGCACTCGTCCCCCGAACTCCCTCGGCTTGCATGATGTCGTCGGAAACGTCTGGGAATGGTGTGAGGACTGGTGGGATCAGAGCCACCGACTCAAAGTTTCCAAAGGGGCTTCATGGGTGAACGTTCCTGGCGAACTGACGTCCTACCGAGGAGCCGGTCCACCAACGGACTGGCTCGTCGCCGGGACTATCGAACGGCTTCAGGGTCCCATCCGGAAAGATTACCCCGACCAAGCCTTCTGGGACCGCGGCTTCCGAGTCGTCATTGCGAAACCCGTCCCCGACCCGATGCCCGCCCTTTCTGCCGCGGCGAAATAGAGAATCGCAACTCCATCAACCCCACGAACTGCACAGTGGGGCCGGAATATCCACACCAGACATCTGGCCGGGATTGCGATCACTCCACCGTCGGGTTTGCGATTCTGCCCACCCAGTCTCGCCGACGATCCCATAGTTCCAGCTTGACCTAGCCTGTGGCCCTCTTCTCACTCCGATACACGAAAGGCTTTTTTCTCCCGTCAAGTGTGAAAGTTATCGAATTTCATGAATACGAGCGACCAACCCGCCGGAGGATTTCCGCAGCGTAGGCGGAACCGCCGACGAAAGGAATACATGATCATCGGCCTTGGCAGCGGTTTTTTGGCAGGAATCGTTGGAGCGATCATTGGCATAATTGCGGTCGAGGTTATCGGTTTGACACCGGGTGTGTATGAATACCTCCGCAACCGCTAATCTACTTGGGAGATAATCCATATCACTACGCTCTCTCCTCAAACCCCATCCCCCTCTGGCGCTGAATCCCGTTCTGACCGCTTCCGGACCGGTTGGCGTGAAAGCAAATTGCTAGCAGTCCTGGATTTTGCTTTCGTTGTGTTGGTCTGTTGCCTGGTATACTGGGGCGTATTTGTGCTGCCTTATCGTTTTCCGTTACGAGATGCAGTCGCCATGTCCGAGTCCTACATGGCGGGGTTCAATAACCGCGTGGGAATCATCGCTCTGGTGCTGGGAGTGGCTGTCTTGTGTGTGCGCGCGTTGGTGCGTCCCGGGCCGAAGACCGGGGTCGTGGACGCCGCGCTTTGCGTCAGCCGGCCCGGCTTCCCGAGAATGCCCAAGTCGCTCCTCATCCTGACGTCGGCGCTCCTGACCCTCTTCACCCTGGCGTATTACTACTGCATCCCGCATCTGGATGAATACGGCGAATCGCTCTACGCCCTGCCCCGGCTGGACATGGCCATGCGGTACGGGCTGCGGCTCTTCAGCGACGTGCAGTGGAACTACGGGCCGGCCATGTTTTACGTTCACCTGCTGGGAATGAAGCTGGCCTGGGCGCTGGACCTGGATCCGGAGTGGGGGTTTTGCGCCGCTTTGATCGCGTGGCGAATCCTAGGCGCGTGGGCTCTCTTCTATGTCATCGATCACCTGCGCATCAAACTGGCGTATCGAATCCTGCTATTCGCGTTGATCGGCGGGCCGATGACCACCGATTTCAGCTTCGCCGTCCAGGGCAGCCTGCTCGCTCCGCTCGCGCCCTACCTGGCCATTCTGGCGCTGCACCGGACAACGCGCGGCTTGGAGCCGCCAATGGCGCGCAAGGCGATCCTTCGCTTTTTTGGAATTGCCTTGTTGTGCAGCCTTGGCGTGCTTTCCGTTCGGATTGATTTGGGCATCACCTACGGCATCGTGCAGACCGTTTACTGTGGCTACAGCGCGTGGGCGGGCAATCGCTGGAAGAGCATCGGCATCGCGGCGTCGGCGCTGAGCCTCGCGATCTGGATTCTGGTCTTTCCCGGCTCTGCGGAGATGGTGGCCGGGTTCGCGGGCGGCGGTGGCAATAATCCCATCTATCCCTCGCTTTTCATGTTCGGCTACCTCGCATGCCTCCTGTGGGTCGTGCCCGCGCTGTGCAAAGCGTGCCTGGTGCGCAAGCCGGGCGTCAATGCGCCGCTGATTGCCGCCTTGGGTGCGGAAATTGTCAGCCACATCCCGCCGTGCATCTCGCAGTGCAACGCGCCTCACATCTACGGCCAGGGATTGAGCGTCTGGATCGTGACCTTCGCGGTCCTGGCCGCCTGCCGTCCGCGCCTGCTGCCGGCCTTCCTGACGTTGTTCCTGATCGTGTTCGTGGTCGGCATGTGGGTGGCGAGTGCGATCGCCTATTCGTCCCATCTCCGCTTTGTTTCCATGACGCTGGCCGGACACCGCGAGGTGGCCGTGAAGTCAGAAAGCCCTCTGGTCAGGGCGCTGAACTTGTACAACTACCGTGCGGTGATCACCCCCCTGGGCGTGGATCGCGCCACGCGGGCATTCCTCATGGACACCGGCCGGTATGTCCCGGAATATCATCCGGACATGGTCAGCGTCGTCACGCGCACCGATGTCGGGCGAAAGCTGCGGGATCTGGAGAAGGCGGAAGTGGTGCTCGTTCCCGAGTCGATCCTTCAATTCGGGCAGGCGAGCGATGCGCAGATTGAGGCAAGCCTGACGGCAAGCAGGGCTCAGCGGGATGACGGGATCAGCTGGCAACTCGGAATTGGCAATCTGACACCCGTGCAGTTCCGCTCGCAGTCGAATCCGTACCTGCCCTATATCGACGTGGCGCGGCACATCGCCAGGAATTACAAACCCATCCCGCCGATCCGCGCCGGCACGGGCTGGACACTCATGGTGCGCGACGCCCCAAAGTGAAGATGGGCGATGCAAGCGTGCGCAGGCTTTTGAGAGCAAAATGAAATCACCGCAACGAGACACAGAATCCGAATTCGACGCTTATGCCTCGCATTACGCGGACCGTGTGGACGACCCGCTCAAACGATGGGTGGGCGGAGGCCTGGATGAGTTCGTCGCGTTGAAGGTGCGCTGGCTGATGCGCTTCTTGCGCCAGCGGCGGCTTCCGGGCGGGCGCCCCCGGCTCCTGGACTACGGGTGCGGCACGGGCGAATTCATGCTCTCACTGCGCCGGGAGGGGTTCATCGGCGACCTGGAAGGCGCCGATGTTTCCGCCAACATGCTTGCCGAGGCCCGCGCCGCGTGCGGCCAGAAGGAGCCGCCTCCCCTGCATCTGCTGGTTCCCGGAAGCCCGACGCTCGGTGACAGCAGTTTCGACATCGTCGTCGCGTGTTGCGTACTCCATCACGTCCCCCCGGAAGAACGCGGCTTCACCCTGGCCGAGATTCACCGGCTGCTGAAACCGGGAGGCTGCATGGTGGTGTTCGAGCACAACCCCCTCAATCCCCTGACGGTCATGATCGTCAAACGCGCTCCCGTGGACCAGAACGCGGTGCTGCTCGGCGCCGGCGAGGTGGCCCGCCGGATGCGCGCGGCCGGCTTCTCCAGTATCCGCGCCTCGTATATTCTGTTCACTCCGGTGCGCCTGCGCTGGCTGCAATGGGTGGATCGCATGCTGGCGTGGCTGCCGCTGGGCGGACAATATGCGGTCACAGCTTTCAAACAGGGCGGACTCTCGGGATGACCGGGCATTTCCCAGAACGATCTGCCATGCCGGATCCGGGGCTGTCCGTCGTCGTGGCATGTTACAACGAGCAGGAAGTGCTGGGCGAACTGCACCGCCGTCTGACCGAAGTGTGCCGCACCGCCGGCTTGGCGTACGAGATCGTGCTCATCGACGACGGCTCCAGGGACGCGACCTGGCAGCAAATGAAGCGCTTGGCGGAAACTGACGAGCATGTCGTAGGTTTGCGGCTTTCCCGCAATCACGGTCACCAACTGGCGCTGACTGCGGGGCTGACATTTTGCCGCGGCGAGCGCATTCTCATCATCGACGCCGATCTGCAGGATCCTCCGGAACTGTTGCCGAAGATGATCGAACAGATGGATGCAGGTGCCGACATCGTCTATGGGCAACGGACCAAGCGTGAGGGGGAGACCATCATGAAGCGGTTCACCGCATTTGTTTTCTACCGCTTCATTCGCGCCATGACGGAGACGCACATTCCCATGGACACCGGAGATTTCCGGCTCATGAGCCGCCGCGCGCTCGACGCGCTGCTGTCGATGCCGGAACGACACCGCTTCATCCGCGGCATGGTCAGTTGGATTGGCTTTGCGCAGGTTCCCATCCAATACGAGCGCAAGGCGCGCCATGCCGGGGAAACCAAGTATCCATTTCGGAAAATGTTCCGGTTCGCCTGGGATGCCGTCACGGCGTTCTCGATCAAGCCGCTGACGATTGCGATGTGGATCGGCCTCAGCGGCGCATTGTTTTCGATGGGCGTGCTATTGTGGACATTCATCGGCTGGCTGGCCGGTAAGACGATTACCGGCTGGGCCAGCATGCTGGGGGTCGTTTCGCTCCTGGGCAGCATTCAACTCATCGTTCTGGGAGTCATGGGCCAGTACCTCGGCCGGCTCTACGAACAGAGCAAGGGTCGCCCGCTGTTCATCGTGCAAGACGTGGTCCGCTCCATGCCCGCGACGGAAAAAGGTGCGGCTAAGGCGACCGTTGTTGCACCGGGCACATGATCCCCAAGGTTGCCAAATCAGGCACGGATCGGCGGCTCCATTCCATCGCGCCTTGGATTGCCAGGGCCAGCGCTATGATGTCGCCGATCCCGCCAATTGAACTCTGCGCAGCCCACGGTGAGACTCCGTTGCTTTTACCGACAGCGATCCGTCTGCCGAAATGATGATTCGACCCGGGCGACTCGTTTGGATGTGTTTGTGACATGAGAAGAGGTTCAACCGGCATCCCGAATGAACGTCGGATTTTCGTCCGAGACAACCCCCAGGGTTCCGTGAACATCCGCGGACTGTCTGAGTCTCACCGATCTCTGCCGGCACCATTTCGAGGCCGGACGCCATGACGAAACGACAGGCGGCATTCGTGGCAGCCAAACTGGCGTTCGCGGCGGTGGTCATCACGTGGCTCTTCCGGAAGGTCGATACGGCGAAGGTTTGGGACAGCTTCATCCATGCAAAGGTGCCGGCGGTCCTTGGCGGGTTGTTCATCGCCTGGGTGACGGTGGTGATTGCGGGATTGCGATGGCATTGGTTGCTCAGGATTTTTGGAATCCATGTCCCGGTGCGACCGCTTTACTTCGTCACCCAGATCGGCCAGTTCTTCACCATGTTTCTGCCCGGACCGGCGGGCGACGATCTCACCCGCATGGTTTACATCGCCCGACTCGCGAAAGGGCGGACGGCGGAGGCCTGCACGAGTGTGCTGATCGACAGGGTGATCGGGCTGGCCACGGTGCTGCTCCTCGCGGTCCTGTGTATTCCGTGGCATTGGAGTGTCCTGGTCACTTCGCCGCAGACGTATTGGATCGCCGTGGGAATGCTGAGCGCGGGCGCGGTTGTCTGCCTCTGTGGGGCGATCTTCTTCGTTGCGGGGCATCCGACCCACGCCTGGTTTCAGCGGAAACTCGGGCTCCTGCCTGCGCATAGTTTGCGGGATGAATTGACGCGCGTCTGGGGCCTGCTGGCGACGAACAAGTCGTTGCTCGCGCGGGTCATCGCTGCGGCGATTACCACGCAGTTCATCCTGTGCATCCTCTTTTACCTCGCAGGCACAGCAGTGGGCATCACGCTGCCATTTTTTGCGTGGTTCGGTTTCGTCCCGGTGGTGCTTGCCGCGAACGCGGTGCCGATCACGATCGCCGGCCTTGGCTTCCGGGATTATCTGCTGGTCCTGTTTCTTGGAGTGCTCGGGTCGGTGAAGGACGAGAGCGCCCTGGCGGCGTCCTTCGTGGTGCTCGCCATCAATATCGCACTGGCTCTGATCGGGGCGCTCACCTACCTGCTCTACCGTCCCCAACGCAACGAGGCCTGAGTCCTCGCAGGAACAAGTCGCGTCTTGGAACCCGCCCGGCTCACGAGGCCGCTGCGACCGCATCCGGCACCCGGTTCCGGCGGACATACCGGGCAACCATCCACGCGAGCAGCAAAATGGCGGCACCGGCTGCAAGTTGCAGGCCGCGTCTCAGGCTCGCGGGCTCGTAGCGAAACTCGAGGACACTGTTTCCCGCCGGTGCCGCCACGCCGCGAAGCGCATGGTCCGCGCGAAGAATCGGAACCTGACGGCCATCCAGATATGCATTCCAGCCCACGTCCCAGAGATCGGAAAGGATCACCAGGCCCGGAGTCTTCATCTGGAGGGAAACCGTGAGATGTGTCGGCACTTCCGCATCGATCTTCGCACTGCCTTCGCAAGCAGCGGAAAACGCAACCGGTTCCTCGACAAACGCGACCTCGCGGGGGTCGAAGCCGGCGGCACCCATTTTCAGCAACCTCGACTGCCCGTCGGCGACCGTTTCCACACGCTTCGGGATGAACACCCGCGGCAGCGCGGACTGGTTGCTCAGCACCCAGTAATCCTCGCTCCTGAATGCGGGCTGGAATCCATCCGGCGGCGAACCGCGGAAGACCACGTATCGCACGCCGAGCAGGTCCATCACGGGGTGGAGTCGGAGCTGGTCCGGAGGCGCGGCTTGAATCTTCGGAACGAGGTACTGGGTCGCCGTATAAGAAACGACGGTGGAGGCATCCGCCGCGGCGAGGCTGAGTATCTGGACCATGCGGAACGGATCGACCGCATCGTAGCCCCGGACGTCCCGCAGGCCGTGGGTGCGCAGGAGATTCGAGGCGAGGCACCCGTAGCCGATCGCGCGGCCCGGAGCCGCCTTTGCCACCTCCTGCAAAGCGGGAATGCGCGGGTAATACATCCACGGCTCACACTGCGCGTTCACGCCATAGGCAAACCACAGCAGCTCCACGATCATCAGCGCCGCGAAGATCCGTCCTGACAAACGGGTGAGCTTCGTGCGGGACCACAGGATGAGCCACCCAGCGAGCGCGATGGCCGACAATACGGTGGCAACGCCATATGAGAGGCGAAAATTTGCCTGCACCTCGAAGATGGCGTTCGGAGCCGGGTTGTTCGCCAATACCTGACCCTTGTTCAGCACGGCATCGGGAAGCTGCGTTGCCAGCGGTTCGGGCAGGTACATCGTCCGGTAGGCACACCAGCCCAAAAGAATCACCAGCACCCCGGCAGGGACCCAGAGCCAATTGCGCCGCGAGACCTCACCCCGCAGCAGCAGATCCAGACCGATGGCGGCCATCGTCAGAATGGCAAAGCTGGTCGCAAACACGAACCGGTTGTGGGACATCATGTTCAGCCCCGGCATTCGCAGGAGGTCCACGAGGATCGGGACATTGAGTGCCCAACTCAATCCGAGGAAGCCGAGGAGGGTCCACACGATGAGCAGCGACCGATGCCGCCGGCTGAGCCATGCCAGCGGCGCGACGAGGAGCGTCGCGATCAGACCGGCGTAGGCGCCGACGGAGCTCTCGGGCCGGTTGCCACTCACGATTCGCAGGCTCCCGGCTTGCGTGAGGCCGTACATCTCCGGCAGGACGATCTGGGGCAGTGCCTCGAGACCGACTGGCGGTCGTTCCTCGGAACCACTCCCACGATTCATCATCCGCAGACCCGTCTGCGAGTATTCGAGCATCGGGAGCAGCAGCGGCAGGGACATCAGAATCCCCAGTGCCCAGCCGACGGTCACACTTGCGAATGCAATGGCGGAATCCCTTTTGAAACCCAATCGCCGGTAGTGCGCAATGAAGCGCCAGACTGCGTAAAGCCCCGTGGTGAGCAGCACCTGTCCCGCGACATCCGGCGCGGCGCTGATGATCGCGAACACCGTGAAAACTGCCAGCGCAGGTCCGCCCCAGCTCCGCGGACGCTGAATGGCCTGATCCACACTCACGAGCATCCACGGCAGCCACGCCACGACCGGCGGCGAACCACATCCCTGCCACACGATGAAAGTGCCGCTGATCGGAAAGCACCACGCGACGACTGCCGCGGGCCAGAAACCCACGTGCAACGACCGCCGGAAATAGAGATACGCCCCGACACCGGCGACCATGGACAGGAGCACCTGCGACCACGCGAGCACGACTGGCGACTCGAACAGATAATTCAGCAGCCACGCGGGGCACAGCGGGGTCCGGTAATTGGGAGCGCCGCAGAACTCGAACGGCGTCCAGATCGGCAATCGACCCGCGCGAAGTTCCGACCCGACGAACTGCCGCATCGGTTCCAGTTGGAAGATCATGTCCGACATGATCTGATCATGCACCAGCACCTTCCTCGCCTCCGGCGTCTGCGGCAGATAGACGCCGGGTCTGGCGAGGATGTCGATGGGCAGGAGAATCTTCGATCCGATCAGCGATGGTCCGTAGAGCACGACCTGCGTGAGGAAGATTCCCGCGAGCACGATCGCCAGCCTTCCGAGCGCCTCCCGGATCCCGGACCCGCGCGATGACTGTGCTTCGCCAGCGATTGTGTCTGGGGTTTTGGATTCCATCCGTGTCGGCGGATAGTATTGGGCGGGCCTGCGAAGGTCAACGGCGCCTGTCTTCGCTGGCACCCGTCATCGTGGGACCGCTATGGGTGTGATCAAATGTGAGTCCAGTGGATGAGCAAGATGGTGGTGCCGAGCGTGGCGCCAGCCTTTGGACTGCGCGCGGCTCGACGCCGCTTTTCCCTTCGCCCCGGGTCCGACGCGCAAATACCCAGTTGCCCCGCCAAGCAACCCAGCGCCTTGCGTCCGCCCAGCGCATTGCGCGATTTTGCCGATCGCTCCTCCGCAAAGGCAAAGCGGCGTCGAGCCGCCGCAGTCCAAAGCCTCGCGGCACTCACGCGCCGCTCGGCGTTGCCGGCAACCAGCTTTTGGACTCCCATTGAATCACGCCCGACCGCTATCCGATCGTCGCGCGCTCGATCACCGCCGCGGCAGCCTGCTGGTTCCAGCCCATCGCAGCGGCGAGCGCCCGGCGCGAACCGGTCCGTTCCAGCGCGTCCACGGCGAACAGGATCTGGAGCAGCGCCCCGGCCCCGAGGATCTCCCCGATTCCATCCTTCGGCATCAGCCACGGCCTTCGTGCCTCGGGAAAATGACGCGCGATGGCAGACTCGATCACGTCATCCGTCCACGTCCCATTCCCGCCGCTCACCACCAGATCGACCGGGGAAAACTCCGCGAGATCCCCGAGGAGACGGTCCATGCTCGCCGGCGCTTCCGCACGGGAGAGGAAGGTGCATCCATCGCGGAGATGCACTGCCGCCCTCTGGCCCTCGCGGCCGACCACGACCGCGGCCGCACCCTCGGCAAACAGGGCACCCGTGGATGGTTGCGTGTGTGCGACCATGTGTCCGTGCGGCGCCATCAGCCGCCAGGTGCGATGCGCCTCGACGATGATCCAGTCGAGTTCCTCGGCGGCGACCACCAGCACATGCTCGGCACTGCCGGTCGCGATGAGCTGCGTGGCGAAATGCAGCGCCTGCATGCCCACAGTGGAGTCGCCGACGAGCGTGTAGGTCGCGCCGTCCACGCCGAGCATCGCGGCGAGATGGCTCGCGGGCGCATTGTACACCGTCTCCGGGAAAAGCAGCGGGCTCGCCGCGCTGGCGCCCTGCTTCACCACCTGTTCGTAGAAGCGCCGCGTGTATTGCACGCCACCACTCGAAACGCCGAACACCACGGCGAGCCCCTTCTTCGCCTCATTGGTGAAATCGATCCCGCTGTCCGCCAGCGCCGCCTTTCCCGCAGCCGCCGCCAGCAGGCTGATCGCACTCGATCGCCGCAACCTCGGCTCGCGGGTGAGATGAGCCACGTATTCCGGCGGCACGAGCGCCGCGGGCAGGACGCAGCCGGTCTCCGGGTTCACGAGTTCCGTAATGGCGGCGCGCTCTCCCGCAGCGGTCCGCTTCATTATTTCAGCCACGGAACACCCGAGCGGCGTCACGCAGCCCGTGCCGGCGATTTGGATTTTCATCCGCGCACCTCCTCGATCACGACGCTCGCATTCGTCCCACCAAAGCCGAACGAGTTCGACACCGCGCATCCCACGCGACCTTCGCGCGCGGCGTTTGCGACGATGTCCAAACGCCACGCCGGATCGGGCTCGCGATAATTGATGTTCGGCGGGAGGAAGCCGTGCCGGATCGCCAGCACGCTGAAGACCGCCTCGATCGCACCGGCGGCACCGAGCGAGTGGCCCATCATTCCCTTGGTCGAACTCACCGGCGTTCCGGCGCCGAAAATCTTCGCGATGGCCGCGCCTTCGCTCGCGTCGTTGAACGGCGTCGCCGTCCCGTGCGCATTGATGTAGTCCACCTCGCCGGGCGTGAGCCCCGCATCCTCCAGCGCGCGTCGCATCGCCAGTTCGGGACCGATGCCGCTCGGGTGCGGCTGGGTGAGGTGATGATTGTCCGTCGCGATCCCGTAGCCCGTGATCTCCGCGAGAACCGGCGCGCCGCGTCCGCGGGCGGAATCGAAATCCTCCAGCGCCAGCACCGCCGCGCCTTCGCCGAGCACCAGCCCGCTCCGCCCTTTGTCGAACGGGCGCACGCGCGCCGTCGTCGATGCCTGGAGCGAATCGAATCCCGCGAACACCATTTCCGAAATCGCGTCGAAGCCACCGCACAGCACGCGCCGTTGCAGTCCCGCGCGCACCAGCCGGAATGCGTGCCCGATAGCGTTCGTGCCCGACGCG
>Ga0105046_10001496_pt1 | contig 35931 bp, 27 predicted proteins | sample MAT03_FD_78385 | JGI IMG/M metagenome (GOLD analysis project Ga0105046, IMG submission 78385) | Freshwater microbial communities from Lake Fryxell liftoff mats and glacier meltwater in Antarctica - MAT-03 (megahit assembly) | ecosystem: Environmental > Aquatic > Freshwater > Ice > Liftoff... | reverse complement strand
CGACCTCCGCGCCCTCCTCCGTCCTCCTGTAAAACCATCCGAGGCTCGATTCCGCCCTCTGACTTCCGCCTTCCCCACCACCCTGACGTTCCGAAATCCCCCTTCTGTATTCTAAATTCCAGCCTCCAAATTCCTGTCCAATCGCAAACCCCTCGACCCATTTTTCACAGGAGCTCGCGGAAGAAGCAGAGTTTGGAAGGAAGAGGTCAGAATTCATTTCCCAATCTTCGGATAGCCCTCAGCCCCTTGTCCCGCTGACACCTGACTTCTGACCTCTTCCGCCCTCCGACCTCTGCGCCCTCTGCGAGCTCCTGTAAAACACGGTTCGAGGTGCAGACAATGCTCATCTTATTAGCGAATTGAAATCCACACTCTCCGTCTCACCGAATTCTGCCCTTCCGCCATGTCCTGTCACAGCTACGAACTAGCCCATTCGCGTCGCGATTTTCTTGCCAAGACGGGACTAGGGCTCGGCGCAGCCGCGCTGGCCCATCTCTTCCGTTCTCCCGCCTTCGGTGCCGCAGGCATGCCTGCGGCCCTGCCGGGCCACGTGGGCGGACTGCCCGGATTGCCCCACTTTGCCCCCAAGGCCAAGCGCGTGATCTGCCTCTTCCAATCCGGCGGGCCTTCCCACCTCGATCTGCTCGACGACAAGCCCGTCCTTCGCACGCGCTTCAACGAAGACTTGCCGGATTCGGTGCGACGAGGCCAACGCATCACCGGCATGGTCGCCTCGCAGGCCCGGCTTGCAATTCAGCCCAGCAAGTTCGCCTTTCAGCCGGGCGGGCAGGCGGGAACCTCGTTCAGCGATCTGCTTCCTCATACCCGCGGGATTGCCGACGACCTGTGCGTGATCCGGTCGATGCATACGGAGGCGATCAATCACGATCCCGCGATCACGTTCTTTCAAACGGGCAGTCAGCTTCCCGGACGACCCAGCATGGGCGCGTGGACCGACTACGGCCTGGGACAGCTCAACGAAAATCTCCCGTCGTACGTCGTGCTCATTTCGGTCACCAAGAAAGGCGGCGGTCAGGGATTGCTTGCGCGCCTCTGGGGTAGCGGTTTTCTCCCTAGTAAACATCAGGGCGTCCAATTCCGCAGCGCGGGCGAGCCGGTGCTTTACCTCAACGATACGGCGGGCATCACGCGAGAGCGCCGTCGCACGATCCTCGATGGAGCCAAGGAGCTCAACCGGCTGCAGTTTGCGCAAGCGGGCGACCCCGAGATCGAGACCCGGATCGCGCAGGCCGAGATGGCCTACCGCATGCAGGCGAGCGTCCCCGATTTGATGGACCTATCGAAGGAAAGCGCGTCGACCTTCGAAAGCTACGGCCCCGATATCCACGAACCGGGCTCCTTCGCCCGCAACTGCCTTCTCGCTCGCCGGATGGCCGAGCGAGGGGTGCGTTTTATTCAGCTTTACCATCGCGACTGGGATCATCACGGCGGACTGCACGATCGCCTCCCCAATCTGGCAAAGGACGTCGACCAACCCAGCGCCGCCCTCGTCAAGGACCTCAAGCAGCGGGGTCTGCTCGACGACACGCTGGTGATCTGGGGCGGCGAATTCGGCCGCACGCCCTACGCGCAAGGCGAAGCCAATCGCGACAAATACGGGCGCGATCACCACGGCAAGGCCTTCAGTATCTGGATGGCCGGCGGCGGCGTGAAGCCGGGCCTTGTCTACGGTTCGACCGACGACTTCGGTTTCAATGTAGTCGAGAACCCGGTACACATCCACGATCTCCAGGCTACGATTCTCCATTGCCTCGGCGTCGACCATACCCGGCTCACTTACCGCTTCCAGGGCCGTCAGTATCGGCTGACCGACGTTCACGGCAAAGTGGTCAACGCGATTCTCGCTTGAACCGGCGCTGCACGCGCCACCCGTCCTTCCCCCCGCAAACGCCTCCGCCAAACCGCGCCTAAGCGGTTCGGTGGAAACGCTCGCCCCGAGCGCCCTGCGCAGTCCGTGTCAAGGCAATCGCGTCGACTGCCACGCAGCCATTTGCCAGCGACCGTCCTTGAAAACGTAGGTCAAGGTGAACCGGAGCGCGACGCGGTTCTCTTTCCCCTCTACCAAGACGAGGACCTTGCTCGTGCCGTTGAGAATCGCAGTCTCTCCGTAGAGACGCACCTGCTGGTCGGCATGGTCGAGCGAGACATATTTCAACCGCCCCGACCGAATCGATTCGAGAAAGGCCTGCTTGTTGTCCAGGACCGAATTCGAATGCGTATAGGTCGCGTCGTCGGCCATCAGGCGATCGAGCGCGGCGAGGTCGTCGGTCGCGAGCGCGGCGATCCGAGCCTTTTCGACCGCCATCACCTCCGCTCCCGAATGCGCTCCGGCCCGCATCGGGACGACGAAGGACACGGCGACGAGGACACTGCAAAGGGTAATAAAGAAACGAGGGGTCATTTCCGCAGTATCGAGAAAGTCCCCTCGAGGCCAAGACCGATCTGCACACGTCGCTCGGGAGCACTCTAACCCACGGTCAACTCGAATTTAAAGGGCGTGAGACCGGTCAAGTAGACACTTTGTCCGTCCCATTTCGGAACCGCGCCGCGCACCTGCGTGTAGGTGTGCTCGACCTGGCCTGGACCGAACTCGATCGTGTCGCCTTCGGACACGTAGCGGCCGGTGCCGGTTTTCAAGAGATAGGCATCGCCGACAAGTTCGATCGGTTCGACCCCTTGAAGTTTTCCGCCGTGACGAAACGCGAGTTCGATCGCGACGGGGACGTCGGCCGTTCCAAGGATCGAAAAGACGATCTTAAAAACGCCCTTCCGCTCCGTGATTTCCACGTCAGAAACGAGCGTTTGAATGTTGCTCTTCACCCGCAGCGCCCTGCTGTCGTTCGCAAGCGTTCCGTTGGGAGCCATTCTGGCGTGATCGCCATGCGCGATTTGTTCCTTATTGAGCGGTTGAAAATAGGGGCCTTCCAGCTCCTGCCGCATCCGGTAGCGATTGCCTTGGACGTCGAGCGACTCGCCGGAGAATTGTCCTTTGCCGAAAAACGCACTCGCAAAACGCACCGCCTCCAATGCCGCCGAGCCTTTGCGGAACGAAAACAACGTGGTGTTGCCCGCGAGGATCGTGCCGCTGGAAGTGCCACGGCGGATACGAGCCAGACTCGAGTATGCGAAAAACTTGGCGTAATCCGTCGGGAGCGCCTCGTCCGGCGGAAGATCGCGGCCAAACGCAGGATCGGACAAAAAGGTGGAGAGTTCGCCGCGCAGCTGGGAGCGGGCCGAACGCTCGATCTCGCGTGTCATCGCCGCAAAACGACCGTTGCGGTCCTCCAGCGCCATCGACCGGTAGGCGAAATAGTACCGCGCCATGCTGCCGCGCCGATACCGATCCTGGCGGCGCGAGGCCTCGGTGACCACTTCGCCGTCGGGATGAATGTAAAATAGGGTCATCTCCAGATTACGCCGCACCGGCTCGAGCAGTTCGGGCCGCTTCAACAAATGTGCCACCACGATTAGCGCACGATCCACGATCGGAGAGTAAACCGTGGTGCTCTTTTCCGTGTATTGACCGTCTGGATCGATGTCGATCGTCTCCGCCAGCCATTGATCGATTCGTCCGACGTACTTGGGGTTCGGAAAAAGCGCGTTCGCCCACGCGAGCGCCGCACAGGCCACCCAGCGGTGGTTGGGCGTATGGATTCCCGCCGTGACCAGCCCGTCCGCCGCCCGGGTGATGAACTTGCCCAAGTCCGCCGCGATCGGACCGAGGGCGGCGACTTTGCTTTGACGCAGCAGCAGGCTCGGCGGACTTAGCACTTCGAGGATGAACGCGACGTCGGGCGCGGAGTGAAAGTTAGTGGCGTAGTAATCGACCGTGCCATCTTCGTCGTGCTGGGCAACGAGGAGGTAGGCGACCGCCAGTCGCAACGGCTCGACGAGCTCGGCCGATTCGAAAAACCTCGAGCCTCGCGTCGTGAGCGCACACGCCAGCGCCGAAACCACGCCGGACGTACCGCCGGGGGTCGGAAACCCATATTCGCTCATCTGTCCTCCGAACCAGCGATGACCGGCGGTGCGATTCTGGAGCTTGAGAATCGTCGGGATATCCCGGTCGTTCGCATCGATCAGTTCTTTCACCAAACCGTCGCTCGCGAGCTTGGCATCCGCCCCGAAGAGGCCGGGGCCGGCAACGGAGGCGAGCGCAACCGCACCCGCGGTCATCTTCAGAAAATGTCTACGATCGGGAGAGGCTGGGTTCATGGGGATAGAGAAACGAAAGGCGGTGAGACGGCGCGAGGGCCGAAGGCATTCTCTTTCTCGAAAAACGGAGAAAGAGCAAACTTTACGCCACCAACGTCGAGTCCCCGCCCGCCCGGGTCGAGCCCGTCGCGGCCAGCCCTCGCGGCGGCACCTCGTCACCGCCATGGCCTGGGCTCGGATCGAAAAGATCCGCTTGCTTAAGCGGATTCCGGTCGACCGCGACCACAACGCAAAGATCGACTCCCCCCTCGCCGCAAAAACGTTTGGAGTCCGGCCTTTAGGCCGTCCGAAAAACGATTGCGATCGCTCCGGACGGCCTAAAGGCCGGACTCCAAACTCTACCGACCGAACTTTCGCCGAGGTTGCGAGACAGGCTGTGTCTCTCGCTCTCTCTCGTGGCCGCGTTTTGCCGAGATCGAACCTCGCATGCGCTTGGCACCGAGGTCGCGCGCTCTTGGCAGCGCGTGCGCGCAATCCCGGACTCGACCGAGCGAGTCTCTCCAGAGGACATCGCTCGATCGACGCACCGCCCACCCTTCACTTCGCCCGCAGGGGCTGCGCGGCTGCCAACTCGCGATAAACCGACACCAAATCGAGGGTATCGTTGAGTTCGCTCTGCTGCACGAGCAGCCGTGCGAACAGCTCGCGCATGCGCGGGCGCTGCGTCGGATCGCCAGCGAGATCCTTCGATTCGTGCGGATCCTTGGAAACCCGATACAGGCGCGCGATCCGGCCTTGGGGATAGAGAATCAGTTTGTATCCGTCGTGAGTGAGCGCTCGCTGCCGATCCAAATAGGATCCGTAGATGTCGGCATAATACCCCTGTTTGCGAGAGTCGCGGAGGAAAGGCAGCAGGCTTTGAAAATAGACATGAGCCGGCTTGACGACCCCTGCCAAGTCCAAGGTCGTTGCCATCACATCCTGGAGGTAGATGGGGGCGGATACCTTGCCGCCCGCTTTCACGCCAGGACCCGCCACGATGAACGGAACCCGGACACTGTGATCGTACATGTTCTGCTTTCCCATCAGCCCGTGCTGGCCGACGGCGAGGCCGTGATCGGCCGTGAAGAAGATCCACGTGTTCGCGGCCTGGCCGCTCGCATCTAGCGCGGCGAGAATCCGTCCGATCTGCGCATCGAGGTGGGTGATTAACGCGTAGTATTCGCGACGATGCGTCCTGACCGACTTCTCCGTTCGTGGAAACGGCGCCAGTTTTTCGTCGCGCAGCTCCACGCCCGAACCCATTTCCTCGGCGTATGGATACTTGCCTAAAAAATTGACCGGCGTCGCCACGCGTTCCAACGGATACTTGTCGAGGTAAGCTTGCGGCGCCTGCCGTGGATCGTGAGGCGCGTTGAAGGCTCCGTAGATGAAGAAGGGTGTGTCCTGGTTCTCCGCCGCTTTCTTGAGGAATGCGATGGTGTCGTCTGCAGTCACCTCGCTCCAATGTTTTCCCCCATCCCAAAACCCGCCGAATTTTGGATCGGCGGGGTTCCACGAATCTGGCTGGCCGTCGACCGGCCGCGAATAAGCTTCCGGCGTATCCTTGGGCATTCCTGGACGAACATGTGTCGTTTCGTCGAACGTGCTCTCGGCCTCGATCGGTAGATGCCACTTCCCCGTCATGTAGGTACGGTACCCCGCCACCGCGAGCAATTGAGGCCAAAGATTGCCCGCGCCCCTCTCCTTTTCCAATGACGCGTGCGCCGCCTGGGCCAGCCAGACGCTCCGACCCGTCACCAGCATCGTCCGGCTGGCAATGCATACCGCCGGGCTCCACGAACCCATATTGTAGGCATGGGTAAAGGTTGTGCCTCGCGCCACCAAGCGATCGAGGTTCGGTGTCTCCACGACCCGGTCGCCAAAGGCCTGCAAAGCCTCGAAACAATAATCGTCCGCGAAAAGGAAGAGGACATTCGGCTTCGCCGCCGACTGCGCTCGGCTGGCAGTCGCGGCGCTCCACAAACACGCCAGACCGACCAAGATCGAAGAACCGAGACGCGAGAGCATGGGAAAAAAGGAAGAAGCGGACATAAAATGAAGAACGGTCGGGCGACCAAGATCCGAGCTCCGGACGAGAAAGAAAGCCGAGACTCAGTGCATCCGGAACGAATCGACCGCAGGACTAGAGATCGAGTCGCGCGGAAAACACAATTCGACGGGGCTCGGCGACACCCGCGCGCGAGCGGATGTAGAATTCGTCGGTCGCATTGTCGACATTGGCGCCCAAGGTCAGGGTCCGTCCGTACACTTTGGTCTGGTAACGAACGAACGCACCCAAAGTGGTGTATCCGTTTTCCGTCACATAGCGGTTGTTGCTCGTGCCGAATTGCTGAATCGGTCCGACCGCGCGCACGATCCCTCCGCCGAAGCGAAGTCCCTTGAGCGCTCCCGCCTCGAAGCCGTAGCTCGTCCACAGCGTAAAGCGGTGCGGCGTCGCGCCTTCGAGGCGTAGACCTTTGGCGAGAGTAATGCTTCGCACGGTTTTAGCATCGATATAACTGTAGTTAATGACCGTCTGAAATCCTTGGGCGAGGTTCAGGAACAGCTCGGTTTCGATGCCCCGGCTTCGGTCGTCGCTGATTTCCGTATCCGTACGGAAGGAGACGGGATTGTAGTCGCTCCGAACCACACTGCTCTTGTCGATATTGAAATAGGATACCGACCCATCGACCATGCCGTTCCAGAGTCCGTCGATTTTGAAACCGGCCTCGTACGCTTCGGAGGTTTCCGGACTGTAGAACGTCCCGGTATTGGGGTCGACGCCATTGGGATTGAAGGCGGTCGCGTAGTTGGCGAAAACCGAAACTTTCGAGGTGAGATCGAAGACGCTCCCACCCTGCGCGCTGATGTCGTCCTGATCGTTGATCACGCCAATCTTCTGCCCGGCTAGATTGGTCGATTGTCCGCGAATTTGCACGTAACGCACGCCGCCAAGCAACTTCAGTCGATTCTCCAGAAGGGAAATACTATCGGTGAGATAGGCGGAGTTCACCCGGCTCTCCGAATAGTTCACGTTGTTATTGTTGTTCCTGGTACCCAGGGACCGCAATTCGGCGTCGGTTGGGACGTCATCTTCCCAATAACGCACGCGGTTCAAGACGTCGCTCTTCAGCAGGTTCAAACGGACATTCCGGCCTGCGGAGATGAGATTCGCGAGCGCGGTCCGCTCGGAGGTCGGGCCCAGCGCACGCAACGTGTACGTATCGTTGCGACCGAAATCGCCCGTGTACCGCACACCCGCCAGGATATTGTGCTTCAATCCGCCGGTGCGCGCCACGATCAACGCATTGAGCGTGTGCGCATCCGTCCGATTCAGATTGCCGGTCGCCGAGTGATTGACATCGGAGCTGCCTGCCGCGTTGAACGTGTTATACTCGCGAAACGTCATGTCGAGGTTCTGCTCCGTACGGACAAAGGTGTACTGCAGATTCACCGCCTCCCCGATCGTATGACGAATGCCGAACTGAGAGTTATAGCTGGTCTGTTCGAACCGGTTCTTCGCGGTTTGAGAGGTGAAATTCCAGGGCAAGAACGTGTTGTTGTAGCGGACGGCGCTCTCGGCGATTCCGTTGACGGTATCCACGAGATCTCCGTCGCCATTCAAGTCGGTGGGAATGACTTGAAACGAATAGGTCCCGCGCTGCACCGGAATGCCCTGGGTCCTGTTCCCGCTGAGATGAAAGTAGACCCGCGTGGAAGCCGCCACGCGGTAGTCGCCGACGAACCCGACAAAATTGGTCTCCTTACCGTCGACCACTTTGTATCCATCCGTCGTGGAATGGGAACCGATGACGCGCAAGCCGAGCCTGCCCTCCAAGGCGACGGCGTTCGCATCGAGGTCCGTACTGAGGAACGATTGGTTGCCGATTTTTTGCGTCAGATTGAAGCGATCCTTTCCGAGCGGACGTTTGGTGATGATGTTGATCAGGCCGCCCGGATCGGATTGTCCGTACAGCGTATTCGGCCCTTTCACGATTTCGATCCGATCGATCATCTGGGGCGCCACGAATTCCCCGGCCGTGACACCGTCGACGAGTGTGTTGCGATTGCGAAACCCCCGGATCGACCAGGAGTCGTTCCGGTTGTTGATCGGTTCGCGCGCGGTTTGCGTGATCGAAGAATTGTAGGAAAGCGCATCCGCCAACCCGCCCACGAGAGAATCGTCGAGAAACTCCGAGGTGATCACATTGATCGTCATCGGTACGTCTTTCAGCGGCGTATTCATCGCCGTCCCGGAGATCGTATTCGTCGCCATGTAGCCTTTCGTGGCAACGGTGGTGACATCGAAAGGATCCATGACCACGGCGTCGCTCGCGGCCGGGGACCTGGTGGGTTGGGAAACGCCGACGGAGGCGCCGACGAGCGCGAGAAACGCGCCAAAGGCCAGAGGCTTGATCATAACGGGAAAAAAGTTCGGGGTGAGGGGACAAATTTTTTTTTGAGCGAACCCGGACCGCGGAGCAAAGCCGATGTTACTGAAACGATTAAGGAATCGAAACAACTGAACCGCTTAAGTGCCCGCGGGTTTGCGCAGGGAAGCTTCTCCCTCAGACTAAACCCGTCCGAAACTCCCCCTTCCCCTTTGCCTTCCATCCCCCGCCCTCCGATGTCGTCGCTCGTGTGGTTCCGTGCCGCATTACTTTCTTGCTGCCTCGTTGCCGCTTTCCCCAAGGCGTTTGCCGCAACTCCGGAGTCGCCGCCGAACCTTATTTTCCTTCTCGTCGACGACCTGGGCACCGATTGGATCGGTGCCTATGGGTCGCGACACCCAACCCCGCATATCGACCGTCTGGCGGCACGCGGCGTGCGCTTCGAGACGGCCTGGACGTCGCCGATTTGCACACCGAGCCGCGTCATGCTCCTGACCGGCCAATATCCGGGACGCACCGGCTGGATCGAGCACTATGACGTGCCGCGCTGGGGTGGCGCCGGGCTGATTGCGGACCGCTTCCCGACATGGCCGCAGATGCTCAAACGACAGGGTTACGCGACCGCGATCGCCGGCAAATGGCAGATCAACGATCTACGCCTTTCGCCCGACGTCCTTCAAGACCATGGCTTTGACCGCCACTGCGTCTGGCCGGGGGTCGAGTCCAACAATGCGCCGACCGCACGTCGCTATTGGGACGCGTATCTTCAGATCGACGGCAACCGAAAGATCCATCGCGGCGAATACGGTCCGGACATCACCCAGTCGTTTGCGCTGGACTTCATCCGCCAAAACCGCGCCAAGCCATTTCTTCTTTATTATCCGATGATTCTGGTGCACGACCCGAACGAGCCCACGCCCCTCAATCGCGGACAGCCACCGTCGGGCGAAGACGCTCTCTATGCGGGTTCCGTCACGTATATGGATCGTCAGGTGGGCGAACTCTTGGACGAGCTTGAGCGCCTCGATCTTACCGGGCGGACAATCGTCGTCTTCACCGGGGACAACGGTTCGTCGAGTTCGGGCGTGTTGGCAGGGCGACCGACGCCCGCAGGAAAAGGAAAAACCACCCAATGGGGCGTCCGGGTGCCCTTGATCGTGTCGGCGCCGATGATTTCGAAGGAAGCCCGCGTCACCGAAAGCCTCACGGATTTCACCGATCTCTACCCCAGCATCCTCGAACTGGCGGGGATCGCTTCGACTCCGTCGAACGACCGAGAGGGACGCTCCTGGGTTCCTTTGCTGCGGGGAGCGCGCGACTACGTTGGCCGCGAGTGGATTTTCGCCCAGCGAAACGCATCGCGAACCGTTCGGGACCGGCAGTTCAAACTCGATTCCGATGGACGTTTCTTCGATCTGATCGCCGACCCGGACGAGCTGAGCCCCCTGATCCTCTCGGCAGACGATCCACGGAGGAAAAACCGCGGGCGCCTCGCCGCCGCTCTCGCTTCGATTCCGGCGGCCTCATCCACGATGCCATTTCCAGAATACAGCCCCGAGCGCATGCGCGAATACACCGAAAAGAATGCCGCCGAGAGAGGCGGGAAGAAGGGTGGGCGCAAGGCGGGCAAAGCGGAGTGAGGCCCTCCACCGGAAGGCCCGGTCGCGGCCAAACCCCACGGCTAAAAAGGGCTCTGAAGTGACATGGTTGTTTCGGGCTTTGAAGTAACAGGTTGTTTTTGCACGTCCGCTGTCCCAAGGAGGGCCACGGTCCCTCGTGGCCGGGATTTTCCGCGTTTCCCGAGAGTGCCTGCCGAGTTTTGAGCCTAAGCGCACGTGGCAGCGCGTTACCGCGCAATCCCGGCCTCGACAGAGCGAGGCCCTCCACCGGAAGTCTTCGCCGCGGCCAAACCCCACGGTGAAAATGCGAGCACCACAGCCAACCAAAGGGCTGCGAGGGCGATGAGCGCGATTTTATAGGTTCGGGACTCGCCCGCGGTCATGGCGGACCCTTCCGCGTGCCCAACCCGCCGGGCGTCATCGTATTCGGACGCGTCCGTCGGAGTCTTTCCGCTGAAAAGAGCCATCACGCCGGCGCAGACCACCGTAATCAAAAAGCCACAGTTCAACGAACTCCGGAGGTAGACCGGCAACTGCGCCCTGATCGAAGGAGAGCCCAACGCCCAAAAGACAACGCCTCCCAGCGCCATGCCGACCACCAATGTCGCCGTCGCCCCACGGGCGGACGCGCGACGCGTGAAAATGCCCGCTACAACGCAAACGAAGACCGGAGGGGCGAGGAGCGACCACAGTTGGACCAAGTACGAAAAGACGCCGGGGAATCCGCGGATGTTCGGAGCCAAGACGGCACAAAGGACGAGCAAGCCGACCATGATCGCCCGGCCCATCCGCACGCGGGTTCGCTCCGTGAGCCGAGGCGCAAACTTCAACACAAAATCGTACGAGACGAGGGAAGCGGAGGCCGAGAGACCGGCCGCAACCGTCCCGAGAATCGCCGCGAGCAGTCCTGCAAGGATCAATCCCGCCAAACCGGGCGGAACGTACGTCGACACGAGTCGCGCATAGGCCTGATCGGGATGCGCCAGCCCGGGGAGAAGTTTGACCGCCAACACGCCCGGTGCAGCGATGATGAAAAGGGCCGTCACCTTGAGAAACGCCGCGAAGAGCGCGCCCATTTTCGAGTGATAGACACTGCGCGCCGCCAGCGCGCGCTGCACGTAGTCGTGATCGGTGCAATGCCCGTGCACACCGAGAATCACTGCGCCCGTGAGCATCGACAGCCAACCGAACGGATGATCCCACGGCTGAATCACCGACCACAGGCTGCGACCGTTCGAATCGTAGAGGGGAAGCGCCGCGGACCACCCTCCCGCGGCCGAGAGGCAGACGGCAAAGGTCAGCGCGCCTCCGAGCACAAGGAGCGAGGACTGCAGCAAATCCGTCCACATCACCGACCGCAATCCGCCGAAAACCGTATAAGTGCCGGCGGCGAGAGCGATCGCGGCAACGGACAAATTGAAATGAATCGTCGAAGTCCATCCCAACAGATCCGTCAAAACCGTCGCGCCCGCATACAGCGCCGTCGAGATGCTCGCGGCGAGAATCATCGCGATATTGATCGCGGAGACGAACATCCGGGTGCCGGAACTGTATCGCCGCTCGAAAAATTCGGGCGCGGTGCGCAGCTTGAGCGAGAGGTAGACGTCGACGAAGAACACGGCGAGCAGCGCGAAGCACAGCGCGCCGACCAATTGAAATGCGCCCGCGGCGAGTCCGATCGTGTAGGCGAGACCGGCCTGTCCCACGAACTGCTGGCTGGAGATGTTGGCCGAAAACATCGACGCACCGATCGCCGGCCAGGTCGCCTCGCGGTCCGCCAGAAAGAGCGCCTCGGCATTCTGGATCTTGCGTCGCCCAAACCACACGCCCAGGGCGACCGTCATTAAAAAGTAGCCTGCGACAATCCAACCGTCGAGTGGGGTGATGCGAAGAGCGTTCATGACAAATGCCGGGGCCGCTTCTTTCCGTTAAGCGGCGCAAACCACCGGTCGCCGAATTCATGCTGCCACGCTTCGAGCCGTTTCCACAACCCATCGATTCGTACCGCGTGCGCGGGATCCTCCGAACGGTCGCTGCATTCCCCAGGATCCGTCTCGAGGTCGAACAATTGAATGCGCTGCTCGCCTCCGACCCGGTAGACGATCAATTTCCAACGCCCGTCCGTCACCATTCGCTGACGGTCCATGTAGGCTGCGCCCAACGATTCGCGGATCGGAGCCGCGTTCGTCGCAAACGCCGGGACCAGGCTCCGGCTGTCGACCCCGGCAGGAGGGGAAAGCCCGGCCAATTCGCAGAGCGTGGCGTAAAGATCGAAGGTATACACCATGCCGTCGAATCGTCGGTTCTGGGGCACGCCCGGTCCGGCCAGAATCGCGGGAACGCGCAGGCTATGCTCGTAGACGTTCTGTTTGCCAAGCAATCCGTGACTTCCCAGCGCAAGGCCGTGATCGGAAAGATACAGCACGATAGTCGAGTCGGCCTTTCCCGTTTCGACCAACGCCGTCTGTATCCTTCCGATCCACGCATCCTGATGAGAAATCAGACCGTAGTAGTCCGCGAGCGCTTCGCGCACCGCGGATTCGACCAGCGGATGCTCGAGGAGACGTTCGTCGCGCACCTCGAGCTCCCCATTGTCGAACGGATGAGCCGTCCGAAAGTTCGCCGGCAAGGGCACCGTCGCAGGGTCGTAAAGCTCGTGAAACGCCTCCGGGGGCGTTCTTGGATCGTGCGGGGAGGTGAGCGCGACGCAGACGAAGAAGGGACGATCCGAAGTGCGGCGGGAGCGAATGAACTCGGCCGCTGCCCCGCAGAAGAGTTCCGTCGAGAAACCCTTCCCCACCTGGGGAGGACTGTCCCGCCGGATTTCGTCGAGATCGCGCACAGGGACCGCACGGTGATCGCACATTCCCCCGTGGAAAATGTTCTTTCCGTCGGTAAACGAACGCAGCAGCGAATCCACGTCGTTATGCCACTTCCCGGTCAAAAATGTCTCGTACCCCGCCGCGCGAAAGCGCTCCGGCAACGTGCATGCGTCGGCCGGAATCTTCACCTCATACGGTTCGGCACCGACGAGCCGGGGCGCGGCATCGGCCCGGAAGGGAGATAAGCCGGTCATCAGGGCTGCCCGCGACGGCGAACAGACCGCCGGCATCAGTCCGCCCGCAATGCTGGCCCGGGTGAACGAGAATCCGCCCGCCGCAAGCCGATCTAGCACGGGCGTGGAGACGGTCCTGTTTCCGCGCACCCCCAAAGCATCGGCACGGTGATCGTCGGCCACGATGAGCAGGATATTCGGGGCGGGAATCGTCCGGGGCTCCCCACAGTGCGATTGCGACGTGTTGGGGTGGAGCGCGGTGCCTGAGGCCATTGCCAGAGCATTGACCGCCCCGCGACGAGCACTCAAAGCTTACTCTACTCAAACGATAAAGTGAGTTGGCAGCCCCGCACAACGCTCAAGGAAATCGCGAAACAAACCGGACTCAGCGTCGCGGCGGTTTCGATGGCCTTGCGCGACCACGTTTCGCTGCCGGCGGCGACTGTCGCGCGAGTCAAACGTGCGGCCAAAGCGCTCGACTACACCCCGAACGCCGCAGCCACCGCACTTGCCGCGCATCGTCAACGCGACCAAGTCCAGCGGGATTATTCGGTCCTTGCCCTCGTCTCGAACTGGACCCACCGCGACCAATGGATCCGACGGGAGAGCGCCCAACGCCTGCTCGCCGGTGCGACCGCCCGAGCGCAGACCTACGGTTACGAAGTCCAGCATCTCTGGGCGCGGGAAGACGGAATGTCGCCCCAACGCTTCAGCCGGGTCCTGCTGGCCCGGGGGATCCGCGGGATCGTTCTCGCCCCGCCCGAACAGCCCGACAGCCGTTTCGATCTGGACTGGGCCGAATTCGCGGTCGTGACGATCGAAAGGCTCGTCCACTACGAGCACTTCCACCACGTCGTCCCGAATTACGCGGCCGACCTCCGTCTGGCTTGGGACGCCTTGTACGTACGGGGCTACCGACGGGTCGGTCTGGTCATAGATAGCAGTCTGGCGACGCGGGTGGCGCATCAATGGGAGGCCGCCTATGCCTACGCACAGTTGCGGTCGGGGCTACCGGCGGTGCCTTCGTTGGTGGTAAACCCGGAAGACCCTCAAGCCCAAGTGAAGGCCTGGTTAGGCGAACACCGTCCGGACGCCGTGATCAGTCGCTGCGATCATGTGCTTCCCGCTGCGGCGGTGCTCAAACTGCGGATCCCACGCGATCTAGGTTACGCCAGCCTCAACGTCGTCGACGACGCGCCGCACGTGAGCGGAATTTTCCAACATCGCGATGCGATGGGTGCCACCGCCGTCGACGTCATGCACAGCCTGCTGCACCGCAATCACCGCGGCCCGAACGAAAATTGCCAAGGCACCCACATCGACGGATCGTGGCGGCCGGGCAGAACCGTCCGCAACCCTCTCCTCAAAGCGGCGAGGTAGCTCAGCGACACGCCGGCACGTCGAACTCCCAAGAGAATTGAAGGGGTTGCGGCGCTACTTCTCGCCGCGGGTAAACAATGGGGATCTGCGTGCGTGCGCTTTCCACCGACACCCGCATAGGATCCTCGTTGTCCTTAATTCGCCGCGGCTTGAACTCGGATTGCAATTCGAAGGGAGAAAGTAAAAGTCGCCTGCCATGAACCGGCGCACGTTTTTCCAAGTCCTGGGTGCGACTCCTTTCGTTGGTCCGATCCTCGCACAGCCGCCCCCACTCCCGTCGGCACTCATTCGAACGGTGCGGGGACCGATCACGGCGGCCGACCTCGGGCTGACGCTCACCCATGAGCACGTTCTCGTGGATTTCATCGGTGCGGCGGAAGTCTCGCCCTCACGCTACGACCCTGAGGTAGTCTTCGCCGCCGCGCGTCCGCACCTGGCGCGGGCCTACGAACGCGGAGCCCGCGCCCTTTTCGAATGCACGCCCGCCTTTCTCGGACGCGATGCCCGCCTCTTGCGGCGATTGAGCGAAGCGACCGGCCTCCATCTCGTCACCAACACCGGATTGTACGGCGCGCGCAAAAATGTCTTTCTTCCCCCTTACGCGTTGACGGAATCCGCCGAAACGCTCGCGGCGCGTTGGATCGCCGAAGCCCGCGACGGAGTCGATGGCACCGGCATCCTTCCGGGCTTCGTCAAATGCGGCGTCGATCCCGAACCGACGCTCAGCCCCGTGCACGCGAAGCTGGTCGACGCAGCGGCCGAGACGCATCTTGAGACGGGACTGACCGTGGCGATTCACACCGGGCGCGGACCCGGGATCGAAATCCTCGAACGCCTGCGCCGGCGCGGGGTGGGTGCCGAGGCTTTCATCTGGGTTCACGCGCAAAACGCCTCCGACGACCACCTCGCGACCGCGGCCGAACGCGGAGCGTGGTTAGGATTCGATGGGTTGAACGCCCCCACCCTCACCCGCCACCTCCACCTCTGCGTCGAAATGAAACGACGCGGCCTGCTCCACCGGGTGCTCGTCTCGCACGATGCCGGGTGGTTCGATCCGGCCAAACCCAACGGCGGCACGTTTCGGCCCTACGAAACGCTCTTTACGGAGTTCATCCCGTTGCTCCGCGCTAAAGACTTCTCCGAACCGGAGATTACCCAGCTCCTGACTGTCAATCCCGCCGCCGCCTACACGGTAAAAGTCCGTCGCAGCTGAGCGCACCGAGCTCTCGCCCTGGCAGCGTACAACCGGAAAGCCGATCCGGCACGTAAACGAACTGTTACTATTTCGCTCTCGGAGTGGATCGACCCTTCGTCAACGCTGCGCGGCGGAAGCCATGCTATTCCAGCGGGGCTTCCTTACCCGTTAGACACACACACCGGTTCGCTATGAATGCTCCTTTCGGTAGAATCCTCTTTTTCGCGGGCTTTTTGGCCGCTTTGGCGAGTTCAGTACAGGCTCAAGTGATCGAGTTCCGGGCAACGATCACGCCGGCTCAAGAAACGCCGGCCGTGACCTCCGCTGCGTCCGGCTCGGCCGTTCTCCTTTACGACGTCGGTGCCAACACTTTCGATCTCTTCGTCACCCTCAATTCCTTCGTCGCACCCTTGACCGGTTCGCACATTCACGACGGCGCTGCTGGCGTGAACGGGCCGGTGGTGACCAACTTCGGCTCCGAAGCGGTCTACGTTCGCACCGGCAACACCCTCACGGGTGTGTTTCGGAACGTGGTCCATGGCGGCAGCAAACTGGCCCTGCTGCGAAACGGCGCCTACCTCAACTACCACACGACCGCGTTCCCCGGGGGCGAAATCCGGGGCCAGCTCATTGCCCAGCCCAAACGACTCTCCGCCATTATCGATGTGGCTCAAGAAATCGCCGCCACGCCGGTCGTTTCGAATGCCTTCGGTGGAGCGCTGATGAGCTACAATTCCGGAACGAATCGGCTTCTGCTGCACATCACACTCTTCAGTTTCACCAACACCCTGGCGGCGTCTCACTTTCACGAGGGGGCGGTCGGGGTGAATGGTCCCGTCGTTACCGGTCTGGGCGGAGCGGCCGCGTATAATGTCTCCAATGGATTCATCAATAAGACGTTCGATCTCCCGTACACCGGCGATCCGATCAAACTCCTCACCGGAGGTGCCTACCTTAATTTCCACAGCAACATCTACGGCGGAGGCGAAATTCGTGGCCAGATTTTCGCGATGGACGAATCGCCCTCGTCGCGTTTGATCAACGCGTCCGCCCGCGGTTTCGCCGGAACCGGCAATCAAGTGCTGATCTCCGGCTTGGGCGTTACCGGGGCCGAACCCGTCGCCGTCCGCATTGCCGCGCGCGGGCCGTCGCTCACTGCGTTCGGCGTTCAAGGCGTGCTCGCCGACCCGACGATGTCGCTCTACAGCGGCAGCGGCAGGCTGATGGCGTCCAACGACAATCATACCTTGGTTTCCCCTTCGGTCATTCCGCCGCTGCTGGATTCGAAAGAATCGATTCTCGACGTGATCCTTCCACCCGGCGGCTACTCGGTGGTCGTCTCCGGCGTCGGCGGAGCAACCGGAGTCGCCCTGGTCGAGACCTTCGAACAACGCCGTGGCCCCGACAGCACCTTGGCCCTCGCGGATGCCTCACCGGTCAAAACAAGCGGCACGCTGTCCACCGGAGTGGCCACCCTGACCCGTGCCATCCCGGAACTATGCGTTGCGCCGATGATCGCGTCCGTGGTAAGCACCGCTCGGTAAGGCGACCGCCCTCCGTTGGAGGGCCACGGTCGCAAGCCGCGGCTCAGGGGTCGTAACGGTAACCCACGCCGTGTACGGTGACGATGGCGGAATCGGCCTGATCGCGCGGGGCGACTTTCCTTCGAAGCTGCGCCACATGCTGGTCAAGCGTGCGGGTGGTCCCGAAATAGCCGACGCCCTGTGAGATCATCGCGTTCAGCCACCGTCGCATCCCACTTTTGGAACCGACCGGACCCGGGCGGGAGAGGGTCCCGTCGGGAGCGACTCTGAACGTACCGCTCACCAGGGGATTCGAACGCTCCCAGTCATCGGAAAAGGCTCCGGCCGCCGCCGAATTGGCCGGAACCTCCCGCAACGTCTTCATCAAACCCGTCTGAACGTCGCCCACAAACAGCTCGACGTTCTCCGCGATCAAGCGAGCGCGAGCCTGGATCGAAGCCTGACGCGATTCCATCGCCGCTCGCGCCTGCTCGTCCAGCCGGACCTGCTCCCGTTTGAGCAACCAAAGTGCACCCACCCCCGCGGCCAACGTCGGCACCAGCAACAGGAGCCAGTAAAGATAAACGCGTCGGCTGACGGAAATCATGGAACGGTGGAACGTACGGAAACGGAGCTCTCAGCGGTTAAAATCGTAAAAACGAAGAAAGCCTCGCTCAAGCCACGGTTTTAAAGGGACAGGTTGTTTCTGTTCGTCCGCTGTCCCTCGGAGGGCGACGGTCCTCAGGCTGTCTAGCAACCCGGCGGAAGCCCGGACCGTAGAGTTTGGAGTCCGGCCTTTAGGCCGTCCGGAGCGATTGCAATCGGGTTTCGGACGGCCTAAAGGCCGGACTCCAAACGTTTTTGCAGCGAGGGGGAGTCATCTCTGTGTTGTGGCGGCGGTCGACTGGAGTGTACCCAGGGAAGCGGAACCTTTCGATTTGAGCCCAGGCTTTGCCGGCGACGAGGTGCCGCTGCGAGGGCTGGCCCTGAAGCGGTTGCGAGACAGTCTCCAGAGCGTGGACGGGATTTTTCTGCGGTCGGCTTAGCACGCTGCAGCGCACGCGATCCTTCAGGGTTCGCTACGTTGGCAGCGCGCAGGCGCGCAATCCCGGCCTCGACGGATCGAGGCCCTCCACCCATCCATATGCCGCCCGGCCTGTTCTATTTGCTCGAAGCCGACCCCACAGCTTGTTGACTCTTCACTTGGGCGTTTTCGGCGCGATAGGTCTTGCGTGCGGCGTTGTCCAGCCCATCGCGGGCAATGCGCTCCGCTTCGGCCACATTGGCACTGACCACGCTCTTAACCTCGGCATTGCCGTAGGTCGTCGCCATCTTTTCCAGCTCCCGATTCCGCGCAAGGAATTGCCGGGCGGCTTCTTCCTTGCGCTGCGCGTCGACCAGAATGACCACGTCGTCCTTGATCATCGCGGTCACGTTGCGCGCGTAGTCGACCTGAACGCTGCGATTGGCCGCCTTCACCGCTTCTTTCTCGCTCGCCGTGTAGCGGACCGCACCCGCCGCCTTCACCGTGACCGCACGGCCCGCGACCGCGTCCTCGAACGTCAGCCGGGCACGCGCAACTTCGCGTTCGGTGCCGGCCGCTGCCGAGGCGATCTCGACTTCGATCAATGCAAACTTCTCCTGGCCACCGTAGAGCTGGTTCAACGTGAATTCCGCTCCCTGCCCGCGAATCGTGCCTTCGCGTCCGACAAACGCCAGCGGGCGCACGCCCTCGGGAAACTCGAGCGTCAGGACCACACTACGCGCCACGATATTGAGGACATCGCCCAACTCGGCATTGAAAATGCCCACCAGGTCGCGACTGGATGCCACGAAATAGGTGTTCCCGTCGCTCTTCTGGGCGAGTTGGGTCATCAAGTCCTCGTTGAAATCCAACCCGACCCCGATCGTCGTCACCGAAATGCCTTCCTGGATCAGCGAGCTTCCCAGCCGCGCCAGATCCTGGGGCGAACTCGGGCCGACATTGGCAAGGCCATCCGACAAAAGAATCAGGCGATGGACGTAGCGACGGTCTTCCGTGTACTTCCGCAGCTCCGCCGCCCCCTGGGTCACCTCGCCATAGAGGGCCGTCCCGCCGCCTGCCAAGATCGATTGGATCGCGGCCTCCAGCCCCGCGCCATTACCGACACAGCGGGAGGGCACCAACGTCTCCACCTCGTTGTTGTACGCAACGAGCGAGAAGACATCGTCCGGAGACAAGCGCCGAACGGCTTCGATTGCCGCAGCCTTGGCCTTCTCGATTTTGTCCCCTCCCATCGAACCGGAACGGTCGATCACGAGCGCGAGGTTGACGGGCGGACGCGTTTGCGGCCGCGGCAGGCGGATCCCGTCCAAGGAGACGCGGATCACCGCACGCTCCGTGCCGCCACTCGGCAGGAGGGGACGATCGAGCTCCGAACGAAGCTCGACCGCCTCCGGCGCGGGATTTTTCGCCGAGGAAACGAACGCCGGAACGAGGAACGACGCGCACGCGAGCGCGGCGGTGAACCGAGAGAGAAGGAAGGTTTTCATAGTTGGAATGGGTACGCCTCCATTTCACCACATTTCCCGCCGGAAGTTGTCACAACCTGGTCAGGGAATTGTCAGGGAATTGTCATGCACCCCGGCCGGCCGATCCAAGGAGGGAGAGCCAGCCCGCCAAACATTGCCTTCGACCCCACCCCTCGAGATGATCGCGGAGGGCAGGCAATGCGGATTGAGTCCCCTTGAAAATGTCCCCATTTCCCAGCTTTCGCCATGACCGCCCTCCGAGCGCCCCAACCCCTGACGCTTGCGCTCGCCACCGAGGTCTTCGCGCGGGGTCGGGCCGTTTCCAGCAGTCTGGCGCATCCGTACGACTGCACCCCGATCGAGGAACTGTGGTGGTTGCGCGACGCACCGCGAAAAGACCGCATGACCCGACGGGACGAATGGGTCGTTGGCCTACGCTCTGCAGCCGAGGTCGACCGCATCGCACGCAGCCACAGCCAGGGAAATTTCGGTATCTCCACCGTAAACCCCGGAAACGAACCGGATCCGGTGCTGCGCGATCGATACAAAGCCCTCGGCTACCGGCCCGGGTTCGCCCAACCGCTCATGGTTCATGCTTTGCGAGACATCCCCGCTCTGCATTCGCCCGCGGTCATCGAACGGGTGGCGACTCCCGACTTGGCGGATCGTATCGCCGAAGCCTTGGGGCAACGCCAGCTCCTTCCCGAACATTTTCGCAACGACGCGGTACTTCGCCTCTATGCCGCCCTCGTCGATGGCGAACTGGCCGGATGGGTGCGCAGCGTGTCGATCCGAGGACATAGCTGGTGCACCACCATGCACGTGAAAGAATCCTACCGAAGACGCGGGGTGGCCAGTGCGCTTCTGGCCCGGATGCTCGGCGACGATCTCGCTACGGGATCCCAAGGTGCTGTCCTGCTCGCTTCGCATCTGGGTTCGAAACTGTACGCAGCGATCGGGTATTGCACGATCGGAACGATCGCGCCCTTCGCTCCCGACCGCCGGAGCTTTTCGCTGCCTCCGAGAATCGTGTCAGCTCCGCGACGTGCCCGGATCGACCAAAATTGACCGCTTACGCTAACATCGTCGCGGGTAAAGTTGCCCGACCACCCAAGAGCCCTCGAGTGCGACCTCGGCAAATCCCGGCCACGAAGGACCGTGGCCCGCCAAAGGAGGAGCGGGTGCGGCGTGGAGAGGGGAATCCGTGGAGGGCCTCGCTCCGTCGAGGCCGGGATTGCGCGCTCGCGCGCTGCCAACGCTGCATCTCCAACACCCCTTCCGAACTCTCGCCGAACCCGCCGCATTCAGCTCGTTGGGGAATCCACCTCGGCTTGCTCGATCGAAACATCGACCTCGCCCGCGAGCGCTCTGTCGACCCAGCGTTTGATCCGGAGCAGCCCGTCGGTCCGTTTCGGGTCCTCCGTTTTCATGGTGGAGAGAAGTGCGATCACGGTTTCGGCGTAGTCGTGGGCCGTGGCCGTCAGCAAGGTCGGCAGCTCGAAGGGATTCATCTCGCCCTTGCGAATCATCGCGCGGGCTTCGCGCTCGAGTTCCAGGTTGGTTCCGCCGGCGGCACCGGGATCGCCTTTTCCCTTCGAGAAGCCCCCGCCGCCTCCGGAATCGTCGCTGGACGACTTTTCTGACTTTCCTCGCGGCTCGCGCTCGATCTGCGTCGGATAGCTTTTGCCGTCGCGCCCTGTCACGTTTTCGGTCGCTGGAATACGTTGGGCTTGCGTCATCTCCAAGCGGCACCGACGAACGAGTTCGACCGACACCTTGCAGATCTCGGCCAGCACGGGATTCGCCCGATCCGTCCATTCTTCCAAAGCGATTTCCACCGCGTGACGTTTGTCGGCATTATTTCGATACACGCCGTTGGTGACGTTGGCCCCGAGGGCGTGACGCAACGCATCGGCGCGGCCGCCAGGCTGCACTTCCGCGCGAACGGTCGGCAGCTCGTTTCGTTTGGCTGCGAGGTAGCGATGAAAACCGTCCGCCAACCAATAGGTGGAGCCGTCGAAGTAGACGGAGATCGGGGGAAAGACCGCTCCGTCGGCCATATCCTGGGCATAACCTGCGATCGCCTCCTCATCCGTCTTCACCCGGGTCTGGGTGCCGCCATATACATCGATCGAATCAAGGGAGAGATCTTGGAGCTGCATGCGAAAAAGGGGGCGTTATACCCTGGGAATCCCGCCGCACCGCAAGGGCAAAAAAAGCCCGCTCGCCTCGCGCTTGGCGGACCAAGCCGTTGCGCGTCAAACGTAGAGGTAGACGTAGAGCGCGAAACCGATCGCAATGACTCCGGCCCCGGTCGCGAGCGACCACAGCAGGTTTCGATTTCGTGCAGCCATCGCTAGGCGGCCAGCGACCGGTCATGATGCGCGCGGGTCATCTCGCTCGAGGACAAGCCGGCCAACATCGTCGCGACGACCGCCAACACCACCGGAGTGGCGCTCAGCACCTTGCCCCACACGGTGGGCGGCATATCGTCGCGGAAACTCCGGGGAATTTCGGTTTTCAAAGGCGGAAACGCGGCGACCCGTACGTTCGATTCAAACGCAAGAACACGTTAGCCCAACCGACCCACAAGATCGAGCGCGAACCGAGACCGACGCGAAGCGGCGACGGACAGGCTCCAGAAAACCGTTCGCAGGAAAGGACACAACCCGCAAGCCCACAGAGGCAGCAGCGGCGGAAGCGTTTTCAATCCGATCCACCTGTTGCCGCACCCCTTGGCGCACGAGCGACGCGCTACTCTCCAGGAAACGACGATCGTATTCTTTCGCCGCTTCTCGATCGCGTCGGAAAGCGGCATGCTCGCCCGAGAGGCGAGGACCAATGACGGCAGAAAAGACGTTCGACGGCTCAGTCTCCACCCTTGCGCATCTTCTTCCCGGCGGGCGGATCGTTGAACGGAGAGCGGTCGAAGGCGTCGCCGGCGCCGGTTACCCGCGGATCGCCCGCCGCCATCAAGGTCGCGAGGAGACGCTGCGCGAGTTCCTGCTTCGCTTTACGATAGGCCGGCTCTCCCGCGACGTTCTTCGTCTGATTCGGATCCTTTTTCAGGTCATACAACTCCTCGGCCGGACGCTTCTCGAAGGCGAAGGCGAAGAAGCGCTTCGCGTCCGGTTCGTCGCGGTGCGCGATCAACCACGCCTTGGTCGGACTGGAATCCATATCCGCAAACCCGACCCGTGTATCGCCCTCCAACTCGTCGGCGGCGATCCTCGGATCAAGCGCCTTTCCCGGCACTCCCATCGGCCAGCGCTCCGGTTTGAAATTTCGGATGTAAAGAAAATCCGTCGTGCGCAGGGCGCGCATCGGGTACGGGAGATTGTCCTCCCGGGCCGCATCGACGTGGCGTTCGCGTCCGGAGATGACCGACGTCCGGGTGGCATCGACCAGGCCGCTCTTTGCCGAACGGACCACGGGCAAAAGCGAACGACCATACAAGCCCTGCGGCGGTGCGACTCCGCCGATTTCCATGAAGGTTGGCGCGAGGTCAGGCAAGGTCACCAAGTCGTCGACCACCCGGCCCGCTTTCCCGCCCGGCACCCGCATGATGAGTGGCACGCCCGTACCGAAGTCGTAGAGGTTGCACTTACCGCCGGGCACTCCGGGCATCCCGTGATCGCCGCTCACGACCACGAGGGTGCGGCCGCTCTCTCCCGAAGCCTCCAGTTCCGCCAGCAACACCCCGATGTATGCGTCGACCGCCTGCACCTCGCCCAAATAGTCGGCCAGGTCCTCCCTGACTTCGGGCACGTCCGGCAGGTAGGCGGGCATTTTGCCCTTGAGCCGGTCGGGGTCGATGTTCCAAAGCGCCTTGCCCGATCCCTTGACCCATTTGCGATGCGTGGTGGTCGTACCGAAGAAGTAGAGCCACGGTGCGCCCGACGTGCGCGCCGACAGAAAACTGGAAAAATTTCCTTTCACCTGCGCGAGCATCTCCGCCTTCGCCTGAACGGCCGATGCCCCCTCGTCGATCCGCCGGTTGACCACACCCGAGAAGCGATTCGACGTCTGACCGGCCCCCTCGTACGCGTACTTCTGTCCGCCGAATGGAGCGTCCGCGGGCACGCCCGGACTCCAGACTTTGTAGGTCTTTCCGATCGAATATTCTGCGTCGCGCAACAGCGGCGGAAAGGTCGGAATCGAACTATCCCACTCGGCTCCGTTGAGAATTGCCCCGCGACCCGTGTTGAAGAAAAACCGACCCGAAAGCATCGAGCTACGACAAGGCGTGCAGGACGGCGCGTTCACGAACGCGTTCCGGAAGATCACCCCTTCTCTCGCGAGCCGGTCCACGTTCGGCGTCGAAACGACTTGGTTTGCGGAGGGCTGCTTCTCGAGCGCGGCGAGACAACTCGCAAAACGACCCCAATCGTCGGCAAAGACAAAAAGGATGTTCCACCGTGGCGCGTCCTCGGCTTGAAGCGGCAACCCGCCGCCGGCAAAAAGGAGCGACACGGCGGCGCCCAGAAAACGAAACCGAGCGAGGCAAAACCGGCGCGACAGGAAAACGTAGAGGGATACACTAAGTGAGGCATTCATCGGTGAAGGGTAAAAAAGGAAGATCGATCGAACGACGGGGTGCCCCGATCGGACCTACCCACCTAGTCCTATCCCGCAAGAAGACGCCAGTTCAGAGAAAAATTCCTTTAATCGATTGATCCTGTTAAAAGCTTTTCGATTCGAACCCCAAGGAAACTTAAATCATGGCATGGATTTATTTGATCGTCGCAGGAATTCTCGAAGTCGTTTGGGCGCTGGGAATGAAGCAAACCCAGGGCTTCACCAAGCTTTGGCCCAGTGTCTTCACCGTTGGGTTCATGATCTTGAGCTTTTACCTCCTGGCACTTGCGATGCGTACCCTTCCGGTCGGTACCGCCTACGCCGTATGGACAGGCATCGGCGCGGCCGGAACGGTGATCCTGGGAATGATTTACTTCGGAGACCCTCGAGAGGTAGGCCGCATCGTTTGCGTCGGACTCATCTTGAGCGGCGTGCTCGGCCTGAAATTTCTCGGCAAAACTCCTCCTTGAACAAAAACGCGACTATCGTTGGCCGGACCCTCGCTCGCGCAGCACCCACCTCCACCGGCTTTTTTCCGAAACGCGTTCGCAGACTCGAAAAGGATCGACGTGCGCGATTTTGTATAGTCTTTGACCGCCCTGACGCTATCCGCATCGGTTCGTTCTTGGTACAATGCGGACGTCGGCTACCCCGGCCCTCTCGCTCGCGCGCGTGGCCTCCAGTCCAAATCCTTCCTATGATTACCCCTCACTTCTGCCGCCGGCTTGGGGGCTTGCGCCTCCTGGCCGTGACTTCCCTGTTCGTTCCCCTCGCAAGCGAAGCCCAGCAGACACCGCCGTCGGTCGATGCCGAAACCCGTGCGCGCCAGCGGAAGGTGCCGATCGAGGCACAGGCCGCCGGAGCGGAGGAAGTGGTGGCGCTCTCTCCGTTTACCGTGATTTCGGACGATCGTGGCTATCAGGCGTCGAATACGCTTTCCGGCACGCGGCTCAACTCGCGGTTGGAGGATCTCGGTTCCTCGATCACCGTGGTTACGAAACAGCAGATGCTCGATACCGCCGTGCTCGATATCAACGATGTCCTCCGTTACGAGGCCAGCACCGAGGGCACCGACAATTTCACGACCTTCAACCGCAACCGGTCGGGTGGCGTCAACGACCAGGTTCAATCCAATCCCCAGCAGTCCAATCGCATCCGCGGGATCAGCACCGCCGGACAGTCCGCAGGCGGGGCAAACACCGCCTGGGGCAATTTCTCGAGTAACAACGGTATTCCATTCGATCTCTACAATGTAGCGGCGATCGAGGTTTCTCGGGGGCCGAACTCCAATCTCTTCGGACTCGGGGCGGCGTCCGGGACCATTAACGTCGTGCCGACCCAGGCCAATACCGAACGGGTGACCGCGAGCGCCACGCTTCGGTTCGACGACTGGGGCGGGAATCGGCAGAGCATCAACTTCAATCAGCCGATCTTTCGGGGAAAGCTCGCCCTGCGGGTGGCCGCCGTGAACGAAGCCAAGGGCTTCACCCGGAAGCCCTCGTCCGAACGGATCGATCGACAGTTCGCCACGCTGACCGCTCGTCCGTTCAAAAACACGCAGATCCGCGCGTCCTACGAGCGCTATCACAACGAATATCGCCGTCCAAATTCGATCACCCCTCGCGACACCGCCACCGAGTGGAAGGCGAGCGGCAGCCCCACGTGGGATCCGACGACTCAGATCGTCACTTTCGCCAATGGAACCAAGTCCGGCGCGATCGCCGCCGACGGCAATCTCCCGCCCGGTTTGATCGGCGGTTACAACGGATTCTACAGCAGCCCCGGCGTCTACATCGACAACCACTCGATCGAATACTTCACCGTCCAGAAGACCAACAATCCGACGACCGGCAATCCCACCAATCCGTTCACCGGGGGAAACAGCAACCTGCGATACCTGCAAAGCGGCACGAACATCATGCGTTTCCGCGATATTCTGGGACCTACCGGCCTCCCGCTCTACCTGATTCCCGGCACCGCCGACAAATCCGTCTACGACTGGTCGTCCGTCAATGCCGTCGCGGCCAACAACGGAATCGACCGCGCGGACACGTTCAGCATCGAGGCGGAACAGATCGTTCTCAATACCCGCCGCCACTTAGTCGCCGGCAAAATCGGCCACTTCAGGCAGACGTTCGAGAGCGATGTGCTCGGCGCGATCGACAATCTCGAATCGGTCATCTACGTGGACGTAAACGAGAAGAGACTCGACGGCACTCCCAACCCGTATTTCAAGCGCCCTTACATTCAGGCGCGCTCCCCCAGTCGCACACGCCGGCCGCAGATCATCGACATTCAGTCCGCCGACCTCGCCTACCAGTATACTCCCGGAGAAATGCCACGGTGGCTTTCCTGGATCGGACAGCAGCGCCTCGGGATGCACGCGGAGGTTAATCGCAGCGACTCCACCGGCTACACCAGCGCCGCGCGTGTCACGTCGAACAATTCGTTCATTAACCTGGCCAACCGGATCGGCACCCAGAATATCGCCCAGCGCTACTACCTGGGAGACAACCAGGGCCAGAACGTGGACTACGGTCCCTCCATCACCGACAACATCGCCGGCACTTATCCGCTCACGTGGTACAACAATCGGACCGGCACCTGGGTGACGGAACCCGTGACCGTGACGGATCAGTTGAACAACGGTCAGGGTGCGCGGCAACGTACCGAAACCCGTACGCTCAATGCCACGCTGCAAAGCTTCTTTCTCAAGGATCGCCTGGTCACGACAGTCGGCTTCCGTCGCGATCGCCAGCGCTCCCGCACCAGCGCCGGGGCATTCGTCAATCCCGCCACCGGTCTCGCCGATCTCTCCAACACGAACGTCTTCGGACTGGCACAGGGATTCGTTTCTCCTTCCGGCGTCATTATCAATCTCCCGGGTTGGGTCGAAATCGACGGCGACACCAAAACCTACGGTGCGGTCTTCAAGGCCACCAGCTGGCTGAGCGTCCATTTCAACAAATCGGACAGCTTCGCCCCGCAAGTCGTGCGTCAGGCGCTGGGACTGGGCAACGTGCCCAATCCCCAGGGTTACGCGACCGAGTGGGGCGCCAGTTTCACCGCGTTCGACAGGAAACTTAACGTGCGCATCAATCGTTTCACGACGAAGGAGCTCTATTCGCGCGGCAGCGAAGTAGGCACACTGGGCAATCGCTATCTGGACATGGAGGGCCGACCCGACGGTAACAACAATATCCAGCAGTCCTCCTTTCGCTTCTTTGCGACTAATATCGCCCGCGGTCGCTTTGCCGCACAAGGAAACGCCAATCCCACCGATGCGCAGATGCTCACCGCGGTGGCCGCACTGATGGGGCAATCGGAAGCATGGCTCAGCCGTTTGATCTATTCCGGTCCGAGCCAGCCGCAGACCGTCGGAACGACCGACGTCTCCTCGAAAGGCTTCGAGGTCGAGGCGACATACAACCCGACGCGCAACTGGCGCATCAAGCTCACGGGTTCGCAAACGCAGGCCCAGGACGACCGCGTTTCCCCAGAGATCTACGATTGGTGGCAGAGCCGCCTGCCCGTCTGGACGACCCTCCGGAGCGACATCGTGCCCGGCGACGGAAAAGGCCCGACGTGGTGGACGGCGATTCCGCCTAACGACACGCGCACTCCCGAGACCCGCTTCATTGCCGACCAATTTGGACCGTACTGGGCGGCGGCGACCAACGCGGGCCGCCCTCGCTCGCAAATTCGCGAGTATCGTTTCGCGGGCCTGACCAACTACGACTTCACGAACGGCAGATTGAAGAACTTCAATGTCGGTGGAGCGGTTCGCTGGGAGAGCAAGGCCTCGATCGGATTCGGTGCAGCTCCACCCGAAACGAGCGGACCGTTTGCCGGCACCGTGCTCTTTCTCGACAACGACAAGCCTTACTACGACAAGGCTCGGGCCTACTTCGATTTCTCCGCCGGTTACAAATTCAGGCTCTGGAAAGACAAGGTCCGCGCGAAAGTGCAGCTCAATGTCCGCGACGTCTTCGAAGACGGCCGCCTCCAGTCCGTGGGCGTGAATCCGGATGGCGCGCCCTTCGCGTATCGCATTATCAATCCGCGTCAGTTCATTCTGTCGGCGACCTTCGATCTTTGATCGTGCATCGATGCACGCCCCCTTCCTTTCGACGATGAAATACCTTTCTTACGCCGCGTTTATGGTAGCGTGTGTGCGCACGGTTGGACCGGCAATAAAACGCACCGCGCTTACATCGCAGCTTTCCATTTCGGCATGGTCCCCCCGCAATTGGAAGCGGCGGTGCGAGAAAGGGACTACCTCGTCCTTCCTCTCGACACGGTGGAACGAAAGCGGCTGGTGGCGATCGCAAAGCAGATGAGGCCCGAGATTTTGCAACCGACGAACTTCAGCCACCTGATGTATCAGGGTGTGTTGGTCGAGCTCAGGCTTCTGGCCCTGCGTAAACTCCCGACCTTGGAGAAGCCGCTTCCCCCGAGTCTCGCGAAACGAACCGTCGAGGCATCCACCACCTGGTATTCCCTTAACCTGGCGATGACTCCGTCTGTGGCACAGGTCGCCGAAGAGATGCACGTCTCGTCGAGCACCCTACGACGCATGTTCAGCAAAGCGCGCAAAGAAAGTCCGGTGCGCGTTTTCGCTCGGATGCGGCTCGAAGCCTCGATGAAACTCTTGTCGGAAACCACGCTTAAACTGGACGAGATCGCCGCCCAGTGCGGCTATTCCTGCGCCAGCGATTTTTGCCGGGCGTTCAAAACCGTGATGAAGCTGACGCCGGCCGCGTGGCGGCGCAACGTGCTCTCGGGGCCGGGGTACATTCGAAAATAACCCTGGATGGCGTCGGTCAGAGGACAGACGGTTTTCCGACCACGGCCTGCCTCTTGGCCGATCGATGGGTAAAAGCCGACTTCTTCGATCGCCGCCGCCCACACCGAGGTCAGCGGACCAACCCTCCAAAGATCACCTGGCGGCAGAGCGATTCGCCGCGTCGAAACTCGCGGCAGGTTTGGGGGCGGCGCTCATAAATCGTGCAGAGGCGTGTATTCGGATCGAGGGCTACGCAGGCTCCGTCGCCCTGTTGGTCCATGCAACGCACACCCTCCCGCTCGACCACCATTTCCTCGGGCACGTCGTCTACAAGCGGTCGGAGTTCGACCACGAGGTGACAGCATTTTCCGCAGCCGGCGCAGGCGGGCACATCCAGGAGAACAGCGGTCGGCATCGATTCGTCCCAAACTGCCCGAACCCGCGTTCAGGGCGACACTTCGTTTTGGAGAATAACGCAAATCCAAAAACTCGATCGGTGTGTCGTCGCAGACGTGCGGTCCGATTTCCGATCTGCTCGACTTCGCGGCGTTCGGACGCAAACGGCTCGTACGAAAACCCATCGCCCTGGATCACGTCCTCAGAGCCGCAACTGCTCCGCTCGAATCCGAAATCCAGGAAAGCAAGTGCATCGTCCTCGCGCCAACAACGCTCCCCGTGGCGATCGGCGACATGGTCTTGCTGCCCACGATTTTTCAGAACCTCATCGGCAATTCTCTGAAATTCGTCGCCGCCGACGTCACGCCACGGATTCCATCCCAACCTTCCCGGAACGGGCATGGGACTTGCCATCGTTCATCGCGCCGTCGAGCGACTGGGCGGTCGCATCGAATTTGAACCCGATCCGGAAAGTACCGGAACACGCTTGAGGTCGCGGTGCCGCTCGCCAGCGCGTCGCGCTCGGCACGACGGAACCGGCCCTGCAACAGCCGAAAAAAGCGCGGGGCTAACCTTTCTTCCGTCGAAAAAGCAGGCGGTAGACGAGGAGGAGAAGAATTGCGCCCACCACCGATGCAATGAACCCGATCGGCGCACCTTCCGCATACCAACCGGCCGACCGACCGATGTAGCCCGCCAGAAAGGAGCCGGCGATCCCGATGAGGGTCGTCACGATGAAACCGCCCGGATCGTCTCCGGGCAGGAGGAACTTGGCAACGATTCCGACCAAGAGACCGATCACCAACATGATGAGAATATTCATAGAACCGCGACTGACCCGCAGCCGTGCGCTCCGTTCCGACCGTTTTATTTTTCCAATCGGCAACGGGGCCGCCCGCGTCACGCCCCCTGCCCTGCGCCCGTGTCCATCGGCGGAACTGTCCCCATCGCTGCGGCGGGTAGCGCCGGCAGCGGTGTGGGCCGGTGCAAAAACTCGTAGAGTTCGACCGCGAGCTTCGGTCCAAATCCTTCGACATCGCGGATCTCTGCGGCACTCGCCGCTTTTAAGCGATCGATGTCGCCGAAATGCGCCATCAATGCCCCCCGTCGCACGTCGCCAAGTCCGTCGAAATCGTCCAGCACGCTCTCGCGAATTTTCCTCGAGCGCAGGTCCGCGTTGTACGTATTCGCGAAGCGATGCGCTTCGTCGCGCAGCCGCTGCAGCAGATTCAACGCGGGCGAGTTCAACGGAAGATTCAACGGTGCACGCGCGTCCGGGAAGACGATCGTCTCGTGCTTCTTCGCGAGGCCGATCAGCGTCGGCGGTTCGACCTCGATCGCGAGAAACGCCTTCAACGCCGCCCCGATCTGTCCGCGCCCTCCGTCGATGACGACCAGGTCCGGCATCGGTTTTCCTTCCTCTTTCAAACGGCGGTATCGACGCCCCACCACTTCCTCCATCGCGCGAAAGTCGTCGTTGCCGATGAAGCTTTTGATTTGGAAACGGCGATAGTTGTTCTTGTCGGGCCGTCCCGACGCGAAATGCACCATCGAGGCCACGACGAACGTGCCCGAAATATGAGAGATGTCGAAGCACTCCATCGTGCGTGGCGGCAGGTTCATCCCCAACGCTTCGCCCAACGCGACGATCGCCGCGTCGTCGGTCGGACCGAGCGGGTGATCGCGCTCGAACTTGCGCGTTTTCGCCAGCGTCTTCTCCAGTGCAAAAACGATGTCGCGCAGTTCCGCCGCCTTCTCGAATTCCTGTCGACCCGCCGCGGATGTCATCTCGACGCGCAAGGTTTCCAACCATTCCCGCGATTTTCCTTCGAGAAACGTGCAGGCATCGTCGACGCGACGTCGGTAGTTCTCCGCGGTCGTAACGTTCTGAAAACCGTAAAGATCCTGGCGGACATCGTCGTACAACTTCCAGGTTCCATCTTCCTGTTTCTGCGGCGTGGCATCGCCCAACAAGACCCCGAATTGCCGCCGCATCTGCGCGAGCGTTTTCCGCAACAGACCCGAATGCGCGAACGGCCCAAAATAGCGCGAGCGATCGTCCTTCTTGATTCGCGTGAGACGGATCCGCGGCATCTCCTCGCCGAGATCGACGCGCACGAGGAGGAAACGTTTGTCGTCGGTGAAGTCCGTATTGTAGCGCGGCTTCCACTGCTTGATGAGCTTGCCTTCGAGCAGCAACGCCTCGGGCTCGGATTTGACCTCCATCGTCTCGAAATCCGCGATCGTTTCGATCAACGCGCGGATTTTCGGATGCCAGGTCATCGCGCGCGACGGAGTGAAATACGTCGAAACGCGCTTCTTCAAATTCTTGGCTTTTCCGACATAAATGATGCGACCTAAACGGTCTTTCATCAGATAAACGCCCGGTTTATCGGAGAGATGGCGCACTTTTTCCTTCACGGAGGAAGGGGAATCGTGGTTATCCGGATCGGTGGCTGGCATTTTTCCGAGGTTAGCGTAGTTTCCCAGCTCGCAAGTATGGTTTCTCTTCCTCAACGACGTTTCGAGCTTATCACCCTGGGTGACGAGCTTCTGCTGGGGCTCACTGCCAACGGTCACCTCACTTTCATCGGAGCGCAACTCGGACGGCGCGGCGTCATGCTCTCGCGAAACGTTACGGTGACCGACGTCGCCGACGTCATCGTGAAGCAATTCCGCGAGAGCTGGGCAATCTCCGACGTCGTCATCACGACCGGCGGGCTGGGCCCGACCTGCGACGACCGTACGCGCGAAGCCATCGCCGAAGTTCTCGGACTCAACCTGGTGTTCGATCCCGCGATCGAGAGATCGATCGCCGACCGCTTCGCTCGGCTGGGTCGAAAAATGACCCCGAACAATCTCAAGCAGGCGTATCGGTTCACCCGCGGAGAAATCATCCCCAACGCCAACGGCACGGCTCCGGGACTGTGGGTCGAGCTCGAGGGCAGGGTCCTCTGCATGCTTCCCGGACCTCCGAACGAGCTGCAGCCGATGTTCATCGAACAGGTCCTACCCCGCTTGGCCGCGCTGGGTTACATCCAGGCACGCGAAGCCTATGTGCAGCTGCGCACCGCGGGCCTCGGCGAAAGCGCCCTCGAAATGAAACTTCAGCCCATTTTCGATCATTATGGGGAAGCCTTGAGCGTGGCCTTTTGCGCCCACCAAGGGCAGGTGGATTGCCGCTTGAGTTCCCCGACCGGACGATACGAGGAATCTAATCTGTTGGAAATCGCCTCCGAATGTGCCGCGATTCTCGGCGAGGATTTCATGTGTTACGGACACGATTCCCTTGCGCGGGTCTGTGCGGATCTCATGCGCGCCCGCGAAATCACCCTCGCCGTCGCCGAAACCGCCACCGGCGGTCTTCTCGCCAACGCATTTACGGATATCTGCGGTGCCTCCAAGTTTTTTGCCGGCGGATGCGTGTGTTACTCCAACGAGTCCAAGATGCAATTGCTGGACGTCCCGGAAGACATTCTCTCCCAACATGGTGCGGTTTCGGCGGAAAACGCCGTCGCCATGGCGACCGGCGCGGCCGAACGCCTCAGCGCCGATTATTCGCTCGCCATCACCGGATTCGCCGGCCCGACCGGCGGCAACGAAGCCAATCCGATCGGCACGATCTACGTCGCCCTCTTTTCCCCACAGGGCGTCTGGTCGAAAAAGCTCTCCTATCCCGGCCCTCGTTCGACGATAAAGGTACGCTCCGTCAATGCCGCTCTCGATTGGCTCCGCCGCGAACTGATCCGCGCCCAGGTCGCCTCCGAGCCGACCCAGCCGTCGTCTCGACTGTCGTAGCCTTCGCTCTTTCGGAGCTTTAGCTTTAACCCGACGGAGGGCCAGCCCTTGCTGCAAAACGTTTGGAGTCCGGCCTTGAGGCCGTCCGAAATCCGATTGGACTCGTCCCGGACGGACTAAAGTCCGGACTCCAAACTCTACCGGCCGAGCCTCCGCCGGATTGCGAGAAAGTCTCCAGAGCGAGGTCCTCCCCCAGACCGACGATTCGATCCACCCACCTTGGACGTTCGCTCCACTTGGCCTGCCTCCCGTCCATTCGCTTGCTCCCGCCACACGCACTCAGATACGTGTACTTCTCGAAGCTGATCCTTTAAATAGGCTAAATTACTCATTTTGAAATCCGATTGAAGGGCTTCCGCTGAAGCATGTGCGCGAAACCAATCTCTGACGCTCGACTCGCTTCCGCTGCCGCGAAGCTCTCCTCGGCACCGCGTGTGTTCCAGCAGCTCAGTGCGGCAATGAAAGACCCGGACGTGAGCGTCGACGCGATCGTCTCAGTCGTGCGGCTCGATGCGGTTCTGAGCGCAAAAGTCCTACGGATCTCCAATAGCGCGCAATTTGCCCGGGGAGGCCATGTCTCCGCCCTGGATGAAGCGGTGGATCGCATTGGCCTGTATGAAGTCTACCGACTCGTCGGCGGCGCAGTGGCGTCGCAACTTTTTTGCGTCGGCCTTTCCATCTACGGCGTCAGCGGCGACGAGCTCTGGGAAAACTCCGTCACGACCGCCGTCGCCCTGGAAGCGATGGCTGCAGCCTGCGGAGAGGAAGGCAGTGTCGGATACACGCTCGGACTTCTCCGTCCCGTCGGTCGACTTCTCCTTGAAGGGGTCTCCGCGGACCAGGCCTGCGCTCCGCTCAGCGGCCGCCATCCGACCGCCGCGCTTGTCGCCGCGTGGGAGTTCAACACCTTCGGCACCACGAGCACGGAAGCCGTCGATCGCCTTTTTCACATGTGGGGTTTCGGTCCCACTTTGATCGAACCGATCCGTTATCACTTTGCTCCCGCTGGCGATCCCACGAGTTCGCGCCTCACCGCGCTGCTCCATATCGCCTCATGGGTAGCCGCCGAATTGGGCAAGGGCCTCTCCGTCGAGCACCACGCGTGGGCACTCAGCGACGAGGTTCTGGCTCAAGCCGGCATGACCGCCAAGGAAGCCCAGGCAAACGTCGAGCGGACGAAACGCATCGCCGACCGCTTGGCCGGGATGCTCCGCGCAGCCTAACCGGCGGGGGTCGCAGGCAGGGGCGCAGCCCTAGCCTAGCAGATTCCGCACCGCCGCGAGATACTTCTCCTGCGTGCGCCGAATCGTCTCGGCGGGAATCCGCGGTGCCGGCGGCTGTTGATCCCATTTCACCGCCAAGAGATGATCGCGCACGAATTGTTTGTCGTAACTCGGCGGTGACCGATTGGGAGCGTAACTCTCCGCCGGCCAGTAGCGCGACGAGTCCGGCGTCAGTACTTCGTCGATCAGCACGAGCCGCCCCTGCTCATCGGTGCCGAATTCGAACTTCGTATCCGCCAGAATCATACCCGCCTGCGCGGCGCGCTCGTGACCCAGTCCATAAAGTGCCAGACTCGTCGCCTTGACTTGCTCGTACAGCGCCGCCCCGATCGCCGCCTTGCCCTGCGCGTCGTCGATGGGCGTGTCGTGCTGTCCCTTCGGTGCCTTCGTCGTAGGAGTGAATAACGGCTGCGGCAACCGATCCGCCTGCCGCAAACCGTCGGGCAAGCGGTGTCCGCAAACGATGCCCGTTTTCAGGTAGGCGCTCCACCCGCTGCCCACGAGGTACCCGCGTACCACACATTCGATCGGCAACGGCTTCAGCTTGCGCACCACCATGCTTCGGCGCTGGAGATCGAGGTCGACGATCCCCCGACGGGCGAATTCGCCCGCTTGATCCGGCAACAGGTGGCTTTCGATCACCGCCCGCGTCCGATCGAACCACCACAGACTCAGCTGCGTGAGCAAGATGCCTTTTCCTGGAATCCCATCCGGCAGAATCACGTCGAACGCCGACAACCGATCCGTCGCAACCAAAAGTAATGCGTCCCCCAAGTCGTAGATCTCCCGCACCTTACCCGAAGCAAGGTGCGGAAACGGCACCCCGGCGCAAGAGGTGATCGCAACCGCAGGCAAGGACGCAGCAATTTCGGCAAAAGTCATCAAGTTGACACCAAAAGGTCAGTTGTCTGCCGGCGAAAGCCTAAAATGCCCGCAAATTGGCACCGCTGCGCCCACACGCTTGCACGCACCTGTCTACCCTTCCCCGGGGCCCCGCCGCCACTTCCGCATGTCACCTGCAGCCGACCCGGGAAAAAATTGCTACAAAAAATCATCCTGAAAATCGGACTTGCACGCCAGCGCACCCGCCCTACCGTCCTCCCCCTTGTTCTTTTGCGTCCCCATCGTCTAGCCCGGTTAGGACACTACCCTTTCACGGTAAGAACCGGGGTTCGAATCCCCGTGGGGACGCCAATTT
>Ga0105046_10001495_pt1 | contig 35933 bp, 31 predicted proteins | sample MAT03_FD_78385 | JGI IMG/M metagenome (GOLD analysis project Ga0105046, IMG submission 78385) | Freshwater microbial communities from Lake Fryxell liftoff mats and glacier meltwater in Antarctica - MAT-03 (megahit assembly) | ecosystem: Environmental > Aquatic > Freshwater > Ice > Liftoff... | reverse complement strand
GATCAGCAGGCTCTTGGCCGAGTTCCACAGCTGCACCGTGTAGCCCTCGAGCCCCGGCTCACCCGCATCCTGGCGACCATCGTCGTCGAGGTCGTCCCACACGAAGTTCCCGATGTTCACCGGTGTCGGTGTCCGCGTCGGCGTCGGGGTGACAGCACTGGACTGGTTGCCACTGTCGGCATCGTCGCGATAGGTGACGCCGTCACCCTCGTCGGTGGCGACGATCTGATCGGATGCGGACACCGAACCGTTCAACCCCGAGACGTACAGCGCGAACCCGAGGACGACCACGGCGACGAAGCAAGCTCTGGTGATCTTCGCGTTCATGGGCACCTGCGTGTCGGCAGCGACAACGGACGCCAAACCTTACCCTGCAGGCGGCGAGAGGGGAAGGGACTCACCCGGCCGAGCCACGCAGTGGGGGCGCCCTAAGGTCGACACTCATGGTCTGGAGCGTGCTGCTCGTCGTCCTGATCGTCACGATCGGCACCCTCCTCACCCTGTTCGCCGATGTGCCGCTCCGACTGGAGGAGCGCATCGGTGTCGGGACGGTCACCGGCGTGCTCGCCGTGTCCGCGGCCTCGTTCGTGGGGTTCGAGCTGTTCGGGATGAGCTGGGCGGCCCTCGGCATCGGGCTGGCGGTCCCCGGCGCCGTCGGCGCGATCGCGCCGCGCCGCCGACCGGGGGTGTTGGGCGCGGAGCTGGCCTCGGCCCGCCGGAGGCTCGGCCGCCCCTCGCGTCACGCCAGCAGCCTCCGACCGCTCCTCGCCCTCACCGTCGTCACGGTCGGCGTGACGACGAGAGTCTTCTCGCTGGCCTACCAGGACAAGGGCGAGGGGATCAGCGCCGGCAGCCTCGCCATCTGGGGGGACTGGGCCGCCCATCTCGCCTACGCCGGGTCGTTCGCCTACGGCGACAACAGGGCGCTCGACCTCCCCCTGGCCACGGGTGAGGGCCTCCGCTACCACTTCCTGGCCAACTACTTCGGTTCGCTGTTCACGGTGACGGGACTCGAGCTCCCGCAGGCTCTCGTCTGGTCGGCGTGGCTCGTCGCCATCACGGTTCCGCTGCTCATCTTCTCGTTCGTCCTTCGGCTCAGCGGCTCACGGCTCACAGCGGTCCTGAGCATCATCTTGTTCACCCTCGCCGGTGGCATCGGCGCCTGGTACCTCATCGCCGACGTCCAGGAGCTCGGGTGGAGCGCATTCACCGCCCTGCCCCAGACCTACGCCCGCATGCCCCAACACGACCTCTGGGTCGACAACACCATCTCCGCGTCGCTGTACGCGCAGCGTTCCACCCTTCTGGGGGTCGCAACAGGGCTGTCCGCCGGGGTCCTGCTGCTGGCCTCGCGCCCTCGTTGGCAGACCTCTGGGTTCGTGTTCGCCGGCGTGCTGATCGGCACCACCGGCATCTCTCACGTCCACATGCTGGCCACCGCCGGAGCACTGGGTGGCCTCGCCCTGCTGGCAGACCGTCGCCGACCGTGGCTCTGGTTCCTCGTGCCCGCAGCGGTGATCGGTCTCCCCTTGGCCCTCGCCATCAACCCGCCTACGAGTGCACTGCGATGGTTTCCCGGCTGGATGGCCGGCGGCGCCGAGCAATCGTGGCCGTGGTTCTGGCTCCGCAACGTGGGGCTGCTGCTGCCGGTCTTCTTGGCGGTCAGCCTGTTCGGCGGCGTACCCAGGCGGCTGCGGCGGCTGAGCACCCCGCTATGGCTGTGGTTCATCGTGCCCAACCTCGTGGCCTTCCATCCCTCCGAGTGGAACAACACCAAGTTCTTCCTCTTCTGGCAGTTCGCCGGCTGCGTGGTGATCGCGGACCTGTTGCGCGGCTTCGTCTCTCACGTCCGACACCGACACAACAAGCTCGCGGCCGCCGGCGCCATCGTCGGCGCCACCGTCGTCGTGATGAGCCTCACCGTCACGGGAGCTCTCGACACTCTTCGGGTGACGCAACGCGACTCCGCCATTCCCTGGGTGGACGACGACGAGGTCACGGCGGCCCGATGGCTGCGAGACAGTGCCCGCACCGACGACGTGCTGGTGTACGGCGCATCGAACACCTCCGCCGTCGCCGCGCTCAGCGGTGTGCCGGCCGTGAGCGCCTACGTCGGTTGGACCGACGATCTCGGGCTTCCGGACGCAGGCCAGAGGGCACTCGACTCACGGACGATCCTGGCCGGAGGTGAAGGAACCGAGGCCCTCGTCGACCGGTACGGGGTCGACTACGTCGTGATCGGACCCCGCGAGCGCTACGAGTCAGACGCGTCCGACTCCTACTGGAACAGGCACGGCACCCTGGTGTTCTCACAGGGCGACTACCAGATCTATCAGGCCGGACCACCCGCGGGCTGAGCCGCCGCGCCTCCCGGGTCCCTGGCAGGACCACCACATACACTCCGGCGGTGGAGCGGCGCGCACGAATCCTGACGGTGCTCACCTACTACCACCCCCACTGGACGGGGCTCACGACGTACGCCCGCAGCATCGCCGAGGGTCTCGCCGCCCGCGGTCACGACGTGACCGTGCTCACCTCCCAGCACGACCGTTCGCTGGCCACCGTCGAGACCATCGATCGGGTACGAGTCCGGCGCCTGCCCACCGTCGGTCGGGTGTCGCGGGCGATGATGATGCCCTCCTTCCCAACGACGTTCAGGGCGATGCTCGACGACCACGACGTCGTACACATCCACACACCGATGCCCGAAGCTGCGCTTCTCGTCGCAATGGCCCATGCTCGCGACACCCCGGTGCTCATCACCCACCAAGGGGATGTCGTGATGCCTTCCGGCACGTTGAACCGGATGGTGCAAGGCGCGATGGACGTGACCCTGACCACCGCCGTGAAACGGGCCGACGCGGTGGTCACCCACAGCGCCGACTACGCCCGGAGGTCGCGACTCCTCACCCGTCGCTCGGGGCCGGTGTGGGCGATCGCCCCGCCGACGCTGATCCCGGAACCGGACCGAGGCGCCATCGAGCGGTGGCGGTCGGAGCTCGGCCTCCTCGACCGACGTCTGGTCGGCTTCGCAGGGCGCTTCGTCGAAGAGAAGGGGTTCGACTACCTCTTGCAAGCCGTCCCGTCGGTCCTGGCCCGGGTCCCGGACGCCCACTTCGTCTTCGCCGGCGAGACCGATGTGGCCTATGAGCGCTTCTACGACCGGTGTCGGCCGATGCTCGAACGCCACGCCGGCGACATCACCTCCGTCGGGTTGCTGCGGGACCGCCAACAGATGGCCGATTTCTACGGCATGTGCGACGTCTTCGCGCTGCCGTCGAGGAGCGACTGCTTCGCCGGCGTCCAGGTCGAAGCCCTTCTGTGCGGAACGCCCCTCGTGACCGCCGACATCGCCGGCGCGCGGGAGACCGTGCACCGGACAGGCATGGGCCGCCTGGTTGCCGCCCGCGACCCCGACGCACTCGCCGCAGGCATCGTCGACGAGCTCTGCTCCCATCGACCGACTCCACGACGGGAGGACGTGCTGAAGCACTACGACCCCGCCGAGGCGGTGGATCGCTACTCCCGTCTCATCGGCCACGTGGTCGGTTCATCGGTGGGAACGAGCACCGACATCGCGGTACCGGATCCGACACCACCGACGGCGACCACCACGACCACGCGGCAGCGGTGGAGCCTTTCCGCGCAGGACGCCGACGCCCTCGAACGCGCCCTCGCCAACGAGGCCGACATGGCCTACCGCCGCCGCGTCCCGCGGCTGATGGGATTCCTCGATCTGCACGACGGCGAGGCGGTGCTCGACTTCGGCGCCGGAATGGGCGCGCTCTCCATGCTTGCCGCCTCGATCCGGGACCTGAGGATCACCGCCGTCGACCGTGACATCGATCGCCTCGGCTGGGGCATCGCCGAACACGTCCCCTCCGAGGCGGTCGTCGCCGACGGGCGACGACTCCCGTTCTCCGACGCCACCTTCGACAAGGTGATCGCGGCCGAGGTCCTGGAGCACCTCGACGACGACGTCGCCGGCCTGAGGGAGCTGTACCGCGTGCTCAGGCCGTCGGGGGTCGTCGCGATCAGCGTGCCCCACGCCAACTACCCGTTCGCATGGGATCCGATCGGGGCGGTGCGCGACAGCGTCGGCATCGAACCGGTGCGCGACGGGAGGATCACCGGACAGTGGTCGGGCCATCACCGCCTCTACCTCCCCGCGGAGCTGCGCGAGGCCATCGAGGCGGTGGGGTTCGTCGTCGAGGCGCTCGAGGAACAGACGCCTTACGCCGTTCCGCTCAATCACCTACTCGTCTACAGCATCGGTAAACCGTTGATCGAGGCCGGTGCACTGCCCGAGCGCCTCCAGCGCTCGGCCAGCCGGTTCCGGCCCGTCGACGGCCGCAGCCGTCGTCTTGATCCCATCGCCATCGGCGTTCGGAGCCTGCGCATCGTCGATCGGCGCAACGAGCGCCCACGAGGGGATGAGACCCGGTTCGTGGGCATCGTGGCCCGTGCGGTGAAGCCCGGCCCGTGAGCGCGCGACGTCGGAGCGCCCTGTGGTGGGCGGCGGTCGTGGCCGTCGCTGTCGCCGGGCTGGTCCTGCGGGCCTGGAACCTCGACTTCGACCAACGACAACACCTCCACCCCGACGAGCGCCACTGGTCGCTGACTGCGGCGGCGATCGAGCGCGAGCCGGCGGCGCCGTCGTACGGAACCGTCGCTGCCCCGGTGCTGAACTACCTCGACGGCCAGCGTTCGCCCACCAACGCCTACCGGGGTGCGACCACGTTCGTGTACGGGCCGATCACGCTGGCGGGCACACAAGCCGTTGCGGGCTGGCTGCACGACGGCGTCTTGGCCGGTGAGCAGCCGGCCTCGTTCGTCGCTCACACCGTCGATCTCCTCGGCGTCCCGCTACTGGACGAACAGGGATTCCCGCGCTTCGACGCCGGCTACGACATCGACCTGATCGGGCGGCTCCTCGGCGCGCTGGTGGACTCTTCGACCGTCGTCATCGTGGCGCTGATCGGCCGACGGATCGGTGGTCGGGCCACCGGTCTCGTGGCGGCAGTGCTGGCGGCGAGCACGGTGATGTCCATCCAACACGCGCACTACTTCGGCAGCGAGCCGCTCCTCGGCTTCGTCGCTGCGCTCACCGTGCTCGCCACCCTCCGGCTGAGCAGGGGCGCCGAGGCGGTACCCGCCGTGCTCGACGGGGTGCTGGTGGGGGCGGCAGCCGGCGCCCTGGTCGCGGTGAAGCTGACCGGAGCACCACTCGCCGCAGTACCCGTTCTCGCCTGCGGATGGCTGCTCGTCACCCGGCGCCGGTGGGCGGATCTCATCCGTCTCGGCTCGGTCCTGGGGGCTGCGGCAGTGGCGTTCCGGGTGCTGTACCCCTCCGCGTTCAGCGGGCTCGGACTGCTGCCGTCGGACACGTTCCTCGACGACCTCCGGCGCACCAATGAGCTCAACGGGGCCGGCCTCCCTCCGTCGATCCAGTGGGCCGGTCGGATCCCGGTGCTCGAGCCGCTCGGTTGGCTGGTGTCGTCCACGATCGGCCCGGCCATCGCCGTGGCGGCGGTCCTCGGGACGATCGCGCTGGTTCGGCGTCGGCATCGACTGGGGCGATGGATTCCTGCCGTGCTCATCGCGTCCTGGGTGATCCCGCTCGTGTGGGTGCTCCGCCAGTCCGTCACCACGGGCCGTTACTTCGTGCCGATGCTGCCCGCCCTGTGCGCCTGCGGGGGGTACGGGATCGTGGCCCTCGCCCGCCACGCCCGCGCCCGTGGCGACGGGCTCGGTCGAGCGGGGCGCGCCGCCGCCGGGGTCCTCGTAGCGGCGAGCGTCATCTGGGCGACGGCATTCGTGGCCGGCGTCCACGGTGGCGAGCACACGCGCATCGCCGCGTCGCGCTGGATCGACGAGAACGTCGCCGCCGGCAGCGTCATCACGTCGGAGAGCTGGGACGACGGGCTCCCACTCGCGATCGATGGTGTGGAACCCGACGTGTACGTGACGGAACAGCTCGATCTCTTCGGCACTGACGACGTGGCCAAGGTCGAACGACTCGCCGAGCAGCTCGGTGGCGTCGACTACGTGGTGGAGTCCTCGCCTCGCGTCTGGAACAGCGTCGTCCGACTGCCGAGTCGCTACCCGTCGACCATCCGGTTCTTCGAGGGGCTCGAGTCGGGTGCCCTCGGTTTCGAACGGGTGGCCACGTTCAGGAGTCCTCCTCAGCTCGGCCCGGTGGAGCTGCCCAGCGGTGGTGTGGAAGAGGCGTTCTCCGTGTACGACCATCCCGAGGTACGGATCTGGCAGAAGACGACGGAGCTGACCCAGCGAGATCTGCTCGCTCAGCTCGAACCGTTGGCCGCAGCCACGGCGGTCGACGTCCACCCCGATGACGGCGGCGCGAACGGAGCCATGATGCTCCCGTCCGAATCGGCGAAGAACGACCAGATCGGTACCTTCGACGACGACTTCGACACCGCGGGTAGCCCGTGGCTGCACGCCTTCGGTTGGTTCGTCGTCGCCCAGCTCATCGGGCTCTGCGCCTTCGCCGTGTTCGCCCCCGCTCTGCGACGGCTCCCCGATGCCGGTGCCGGGATCGCCCTGACGCTCGGGCTGGCCGTGACCACCTTCGGCACCTTCGTGCTCGTGGCCTGGATCGGGCTCCCGCTCGATCGCCCCGTCGTCCTCGGCGTCGTCGCCGCGTGGGTCGCCGCAGGCATCGTCGCGACGCGGCGTCACCGCACCCTGTTGCGCGGCCTCTGGCACGAACGGCGCACGACCCTGCTCGTCGTGCAGGCCGTCATCGTCGGCACCTTCGGCGTGGTCCTGTTACTTCGGGCCATGAACCCGGATCTCTGGCACGTCTACCGCGGCGGGGAGAAGCTCTTCGAGCTCGAGATGCTCACCTCGGTGCTGCGCACCCGCACCCTTCCCCCCGGTGACTCCTGGTTTGCCGGTGGCACCCTGAACTACTACTACGCCGGCTATCTGCTCCTGGCGATCCCGGCCCGGCTCCTGCGCACCACACCCGCGGTGGTGATGAGCCTCGGACTCGCACTGGTCGCAGCGATGGCCGCCGGAGCAGCGTCTTCAGCGGGGGCAGCCGTCGCGGACGCATGGACCCGCAGCCGGGGGATCGCCACGGGCCCACACCCCCGGGTGGCCCGGTGGGCCGGGCTCAGCGCCGTCGCCCTCGTCCTGGTCGTCCCCAGCACGACCATCCTCGGGCCGGTCGCCCGCCGCCTCACCGGTTCGGAAGGCGGGGCGTTCGACTGGTGGGCGCTCAGCCGGGTGATCCCGAACTCACCGGTCGTCACCGAGTTCCCGGCCTGGTCACTGCTCTTCGGCGACCTCCATCCCCACGTCATCGGACTGCCGCTCGTGCTGACCGTGATCACCCTGGCGCTCGCCTGGTACCGGTCGCTCGTGTCGGCGGCGACCTGGGTCAGCCCCGTTGCCCTCGGTGCGACCACGGGTCTGATGTGCGGTCTGATGCAGGCCACCAACACCTGGGACCTGCCCCTCGCCGTCGGGCTGGTGGTGCTCGTCGTGGTCGTCGCCGTGGCCACGGGAGCCCCGAAGCGAAGATGTGCGATGGCGGCCACGACCTCGATCGCCGTCGCCGTCGTGGGTTGGGCACCGTATGCGTGGCGATCGGTCGTCACCGACGCCGGAATCGAGCCCGAGAGCCTCACCACGCCCTTCGTGGGCTGGCTGGGCCATTTCGGACTGTTCATCGCCGCCACCCTCGTGATGGCCGGGCTGATGCTGACCGAGTCAAAGGCGATCCGATCCCGCACGGCGCTGGTCGCCGGACTCGTCGCCGTTGCGTTGGTCGGCGCGGCAGTCGCATCGCCCCCCCGGGCCGTGCTCCTCTCCGGACTCGGACTCGCCGCGATCGCCTTCGGCACTGCGTGGGTGGTCGGACATCGCGCCGATCGGCCCGATGGCGCGCCGAAGGCGTCGATGACCCTCACCTTCCTCGCCCTCGGCCTCGGGTGGTCGATGATCGCGGCCATCGAGCTGGTCAGCGTCGTGAACGACTTCGATCGGCAGAACACGGTCTTCAAGGGGTGGTACCAGGCCTGGACCCTGATGGGGGTCGGATCGGCGGCAGGCCTGGTGACGCTCGCCGCGGGTGCGCGGCGCCACCGCCGGACCAGCCCCGCGACGGCCTCCGGACGAGCTGCCATCGCGACGATCGGGGCGATCGCCGTGGTGTCGCTACTGGCCACGACGGCCTTCGTCCGACTCGCCGTGCCCGGCCGGCTCGAGGACCGCGTCAGTCCGAGCGGCCTCTCACTCGACGCATTGGCCTTCCTCGAGGCCGACGACATCGTTCCCAACCGGGACGCCCGGCTCGACCCTGGGAACGACCGAACGTTGGTGAGGTGGTTGCAAACGAACGTCCCCGGCCGACCCACGATCGCCGAAGCTCCGGGGCCCGACTACGGGTGGAACGGGCGGATCTCCGCGATCTCGGGTCTGCCGTCGGTGATCGGATGGCCGTACCACCAGTCGCAACAACGACGCGACCAGGAAGCAGAGATCCGCCAGCGTACGGTCGACATGGCCTCGATCTACGAAAGCGGTGATCCCACCCTCATCGAGTCGGTGCTCCAGCAGTACGACGTCGGGTACGTCGTCTTCGGGTCGGCGGAGCAGGCGATGGCGACCCCGAGCAGCCGCCGGGACCTGCTCACCTCGCCCTGTCTGGACGTGGTGTTCGCAGACGGGGACTCGTTCGTCGCCAGAGTCGACCAGGTCTGCCTGGGCGACCGACCCGGCGGCCTACCCCCCCGCACCGGTTGAGCCCCTGGGGCCCGTCAGCCCTCGTCACGGACCAGCAGGTACTGATCGAGGCTGGCGGTCGGCGACCAAGGCTTGCGGGTCAGCCACCAGTTGGCCACGTCACCGACACTGGCGTCGTCGTAGTCCGGCACCCACCACTCACGAAACCTGAACCGGCGGCTCGTGTACCCGTCGAGCTCCACCGGCTCATCGCCGAGGGCGAGCACGACCAGGGCGTCGTAGTCGGTCGGGAGGCTCAGGGGGTCGAGCCGCACGAAGTCGACGCCGCTCACGTCGTTCAGGTACCACGCCCACGGCCACGATCCGCCCCCGCTCTCATCGATGGCGATCGTTCGGATCCGGCCCTCCTGGTGCGCGGCCAGGAGCTCGTCGACGACGGGCGGGACGTCGACGGAGGTCTGGACGGTGACGAGCAACTCGCGGGGGTCGGCGCCGTTGGTGATGGCCGGCGGGATGGCGGTGACGAGCGTCGCCAGCACCACCACCGCCAGGCCACCACCGACGGCCACGCGTCTGCGAACCGTGGTGAGGCGATCCGCGACCGCCTGCGCCCCGAAGCCAGCGAGGAGCACCATCGGGACCAGCGGGTGCGCCGCCAACCATGCGAACTTCTCCCCGGCCCACGAGTACAGGACGGTCTGGCCGATGGCCATCGCCCCGAACCATGCCCCGACGACGGATCGACGGCGCACGCTCACGACCAGTCCGACCGTCGCGAGGCCGAGCAAGAGCCACTCATAGGTGCCGTAGATCGCGAGGTGGAAGAACCAGGGCTGACCGCCTCGCCCGACGTCGTGCTGGCTCCACCAGTACCGGAGCCCGTCGAGCAGCCCGGACTCGAGTCCGGCGCTGTAGCGAAATCCGGAGGTGAAGATCACGATGAAGGTGACGGCGAAGGCCGTCGCCGCCCAGATCCACGGCTGGGTGCCGAGCTGCCGCAGGCGGTCGACGACCGCCCGGGACCGAGAGGAGGGTCGCCCAAGAGCGACGATGCCCCCAACGACGAAGAACAGGAAGGCGTTCAGGCCGAACAGGAACGTCGACTCCTTCAGGCCGAAGCTCGCCGCCAACAGCACCCCACACCCGATGAGTTGCGCCGGGCGTGGTTCGGTGAGCGCCCGGGCGACGAGCAGGAGCAGCCCGACGCTCACCAGCACCACGAGGGAGTCCTCACGCCCGGTACGTGTCACCGTCAGCAAAGTCGGACTCACCGTGAAGGCCACCGCCGCGACGGGCGCCCCGACGCGACCGAGGGTTCGTGTCGACGCGGCGATGACGGCGGTCGCCATGATCCCGGCGACGGCCGCGACCGACCGGGCCCAGGCGGCGCTCGTACCGAACGTGTCGAGCACGAAACCACCGAGATAGAAGCGAAGGGGACCGTGGTACACCGGGTCGTAGCGCATGACCCCGAAATCCCGTGCTTGCCACGAGAACCACGCATCGAGGGACTCGTCGTGGGCCAATGGGCGCAGACCGAGGTCCCACAGGTGCAGCACCGCCGACGCCGCCGTGATGGCCAGGACGATCCACCATCGCCACGCCCCCGTCCGCTCCGCCAGTTCCTCGGGCGGTGCCGTCGGCTCGGGTGGCTCCGGCGGCTCGACCATCGGGTCGCGCACCGCCGTCGTCATCGCTCGACCGCCTCGACGGGGCCCCTGGCCGGCAGTCGGTCCACCCGGAACCGGAAGAGGACGGCCTGACGCCCGGCCGCGAACGTCGCGCCGACGAGACGACCCAGCCGGAACGTGCTGCGACCAAATGGACGCTCACGATGCGTCACCGGCACCTCGGTGACCCGCCACCCCCGGCGGACCGCACCGATGCCGATCAACAGCGACGGGGCGAAGGTCGAGGGGGGGATGATCGGCGCGAGGTCGTCCCACACCGACCTCCGGACCAGCTTGAACGGGACGTTGGCGTCGGCGAGGTGGCGCCCGCTGAGGACCCACACGACCAGCCGGGTGACTGCGGTCAGGACGAGGCGATGCCGGGGATCGCGCCGCGGCAGCCGGACGCCGACGAGGAGATCTGCGTCTTCTCGGACGTTCCAGAGCTTCCAGATGTCCTCCGGATCGGTCTGTCCGTCGGTGTCGAGGTGGAGAAGCCATGCACCCGTCGAGGCCTCGATGGCCCGATGCATCGCGGGGCCCGGGCCCTGGTTGCGCTCCTGACGGAGCACCACGAGGTCCGCTCTTTCCCGTGCCAGCGCCACGAGCAACTCCGTGGTTCCGTCCGTCGAGCAGTCATCCACGACGATGAGCTCGACCGCATCGACGGCAAAGCGTGCGTCCAGCACCCGGCTCAGGTCGGTGAGGACACCTTCGATCACCGTCGCCTCGTTGTAGACCGGCATCACGATCGACAGCTGGGTCACGACCACGCGACCTCGGGCTCGCCGAGGAGGACCTCCCGAGCGACGTCGACCCCCATCTTCACCGCATGGTCCATGTTCCCGAGCTCGTAGCGCCAAGCGCCGAAACGACCGCGCGACCGGATCCCCTGCGCTCCCAACCACGGTTGGATGACCGCGAGAGCGTCATCTCGGCCGCGCGTGGGAACCGGATAGGCATACGGAAGCAACCGGCGGTACACCGAGGCGATCGGCGCATCCCCGGGGACGAGACCGGAGTCCCGCAGCGCCGCGTCCACCTTGTGCTCGAGATCGTCAGGCGGATCGGTCCCGGGTCGATGCGCGATCTCCGTCATCCATGACGAGTACCGCCCAGTGTCGCCGCCCGGGACGTTCGCGGCGGCATACCCCCCGAAGTTGGTGGCGCGGTAGAAGGGCACGTCGTGCTGGGGGAAGTAGGCCCACGACAGCCGGGCGTCGAGCGGAGCCTCGTAGCCGAGACCGACAATGGTGACGCTCGTGTGGACGAGGTCCTTCGCGGCGGTCCGGACCTCGTCGGGCGCATCCACGAGTCGGGCCACGAGGAGATCGAGCGGCATCGTCGTGACCAGTGCGCCGTAGTCCACACGCTCTCCGTCACCGAGCACGACCTGCTTCGCCACGGCGTCGACGGCCACGACCTCCGCTCGGAGACGAATGCGGTCGAGGAGGCCCCCACCAGCCCGCCGATAGATCTCACCGGTTCCGCCACGCGCCGGGAACGAGAACCGACTGTTCGGCCCCCACGCGACGTCGTCCTGCTGCCTGATGATCGAGTTCAAGGCTCGGGTCACATCGATCTCCGGGACCCGCTCCGCCATCCAGTTCGACGACAGATCGGCCAGATCGGCCACCCAGACCTTGCGGTTGTACGGCTCGAGGAAGTGCCGGGCTATGCCCTCTCCGAATCGAGCCCGCACCCAGCTGGCGAAGTCGTCGTCGGTCGGCGATCCCTTCGCGTCGATCAGGCCCATGACGCATTCGAGGGCCACCTCCGGTGGGAGGCGGTGAAGGTTGTTCTGGAACGGATACGGGACCCAGCCATCCCCGAAGCGGACGTAGGAGACTCGCTCGTGACGCTCGACATCCTCCCCCAGGGTCTCTTCCAGCAAACGGTCGAACTCGCCGTAGTGGCTGAAGACGACGTGGCCCCCGTGATCCCAGGTGAAGCCTGCCGGGTCGACGACCGAGCCCGCCAGACCACCGACCTCCGTTCCCGCCTCGAGGATCATCCAGTCACGGTGCCCCAGGGCATCGAGGGTACGAGCGCACCCCAGACCGCAGGGGCCGGCCCCGATGATGAGGATGCGTTCGCTGTCGGGCACGTCGTCGCCTTCCTGATCAACCGCGCCGCCGGCCACGGCGTGACCAGCGAGATCCTAAGGCCTGGCGCAACATGATGGTGCCGCCGTGGGCCATCAGCGTCGGGCCGGTCATGGAGCGGCAGGCGGACAGCAGGAACGCCAGCACCGGCGCGATGGCGTGCTCGGCGTCAGCGTCGCCAGCCCTATCCGGCGGAGCCCATCAGTGCCCCCGCGGATCCCAAGGTCACGATGCGCCCTCATCACGCCGCTCGCCCACGTAGAGCCCCTCGGCCACGACGGTCACCTCACCGTCGACCAGCACCTCGCCCGAGGCGAAGCTCTTGCGACCCTCGTGACGGTCGTAGCGAGCCACGATCTCGACCGGCACATCGATGGGCGTCGCCCCCAGGAACGACACCGTGAGCGCCACGGTCAGACCCGACGCGCCCGACGCCGTGACGGCGTGGCCGAGCACCTCGTCGAGGGCGAGGGCCAGCACCCCGCCGTGCACCCGGCCCGGCGATCCGGCGTGGGCCGCGGTGAACGTGCACCGAGCGCGCACGGTCGCCGGTACCGGCTCGGCTCCGGCCGGGGGCTCGGTCGGGCGCTCGAGCCACTCCAACGGCGGTGCCTGCGGGTTGAGCCGACCGGACCCCGCCTGGAGGAGGCTCTCGACGCGCCCGTCCGGGTGACGGACGAGGCGAATGGCGCCGTCTCGTGTCGTCGACGAGAGCGACTCGGTGACGCGTGCGACCGCCTCGGCCGCCGATGCCAGCTCGGCGTCGTCGATTGCGGTGGTGGCGACGGCCACCACCAGGGCGCGGGTCCGGGCCACCAGATCGAGCGCCGCCGCGGAGACCGTGTCCGGGCCGGGCAACGAGGCGCCCAGTTGCTCGGCCAACCGGGCCGCCGACACCGGGCCGTCGGGTTCGGAATTCACGCCGTCACCTCCTCGCGTACCCCGAACGCCCGACAGTACCGGGCAAAGCGGGCCCGCTCGACATCGGGGTCGAGCCCGAGATCGGCGAAGTCGTAGTCGTGAGCGCCCTTGGCCCCCTTGGGTCGGGCTTGCAGATGCGCCGACATGGCCCGTTCGGCGTCCGGGGTCAGCTCCATGCCCAGGTCGGCGTACACGGCCTGCACCGCGGCCGTCGGGTCGGTGACGAACTCCTCGTAGCGGCCGTGGTGCACGCGGGTGGGGTCGAGGGCGCCAGCCTCGGTGGCCGTCACCAGACCGTCGAGGTCACGCAGATACAGCTGCTCGTGGTACCGACCGATCTCGGCCACGTCGACCCGGTCGCTGTGAGCCCAGCGCAAAGTGGCCACGAGGCTCGTCACCGACCCCAGCACAGTGAGGGGGTCACGATGGGTGACGACGAGCCGGGCATCGGGGTACACCGACAACAAGGTGGGCAGGGCGTGGAGGTGCACCGGCGACTTCAGCAGCCACCGCACCCCGGAGTACCGACGCTGAAGCACCTGGAGCACGAGCCGGTGCATCTCGTAGGCCGGCCGCATGTCGCTGGTCGTCAGGTGAGCGACGTAGCTCGGCACGTGATATCGGGCCGTGAACTCCTCGGACAGGAAGGCGAACGACATGGCCGACAGGCACTCCTTGGGCATGCGGCCGTGGTACTCGTGCACGGCGTCGAGACCCGAGACCACGGTGGCCATCATCCGCAGCTCGCGGTCGGCCAGATCGAGACGGGCCCCGTCGGGGAACCGATCAGCCCGGGGTGGCGGCAACGGTCGCAGGAACTCCCAACCTTCGGGCGCTCGCAACGCCGGATCGCAGGCCAGCGTGCCGTAGAGGATGGTGGTCCCGGTCCGCGGCGCCCCGGTGACCACGAGAGGCGCGCGGATCTCCTCGTCACGCACCCCAGGGTCGGCCTGCACGTAGGCCGCGAGCTGGAACCGGACCTCGAGCAGGCGCACCAGGAACCGTCGGGTCATCCAGCGTCCGATGAGGGTGAGCTCGGCTTCCTCCTCGAGGGCGCGCAGCACGACGTCGAGCGAGTCCACGAACGACTCGTCGCCGTCGATGGCGCCGACCCCGGCACCGTCGTCGAGGCCCAGACCGGCCCGGGCCTCGGCGACAAGAGCATCGCGACCGAGCGGCAGCCGGGCCACCTCGGCGATGGGCACCACCTCACCCCGATTGATCGCCTGCACCCACTCGGGCCGGGGCTCTGGCGGCCCGGTCACTCTCGGTTCCCCACCGCCGAAACGCTACTTCGCGAGCGCCGCACCCCTGGCCCTAAGCGCCGGTGATGACCGGAGCCAGTTCGTCGGCGATCACCGTCTGGGCGGCCGGCTCGAACGGGTTGCCCGTGGGTACCGACGGCGAGACGAAGGCCACTCCGGTGGACCGGGCCACCGCTTCGGCCTCGGCGGCGTAGCGGTAGCGACGACCGGGCGGGTCGTCGGGCCGGGCAACGACCACGATCTGGGGAACGCCCATCGCCTGCAAGCTCTGCACCAGTTGGGTGAGCGACGCCGTGAACTGGGCCCCGGACGTACCGGGCTCACCGATGCCGAACCAGATCGTCGCCACGGTCGGAAGCCGGGCGCTGGCCCCCAGCGCGGCCATCTGGGCGGTGCGACCCGACTCGACGGTGGCATCCTCGGTGGCCAGCTCCACCAGCTCGGCCGACGCTGGCAGCCGGGCCAGCACCAGTTGGGTCCACGCCGACGCGGGGTCGAAGGCGCGGGTCTCGTTCCCCCCGAACGCCGCCCACACGACCGGAGCGTCGTCGACGATCGCGGCCGCCGGAACGGCGTTGCTGGCCGTGGGCGCCGGCGTGGAGCAGGCCGCGGCCACCAGCGCCAGCGCCACGACCGACACGAGGACGACCCGACGGCGAGCGCTCACACCGACCCCATCGCTTCCCGAGCCGGCAACCGGGCCGCCTTCGCCGCCGGCAGGATGCCAGCCACCACCGCCAACACGGTGGACCCGACGGCCACGGCCAGCATCGTGATGACGGGAACGGCCACGGGCACCGCCTGGAAACCTTGCTCGATCAAGTACCGGTTCACCACGATGCCCACGATGACGGCGATCAGGTATCCGAGGGCCACTCCGAGGACACCACCGATGAGGCCGAGCGCACCCGACTCGACGAGGAAGACCCGACGGATGTCACGGTCGGTGGCCCCCACGGCCTTGAGCACCCCGATCTCCCGACGACGTTCGCGCACGGCGGCCAGGGACGCATTGGCGATGCCGATGGCGGCGACACCGAGGGCGATGACACCCACAGAGGTGAGGACGATCCCCACCACGTTGAGGTAACGGTCGACGGACGCGATGAGGTTCTCGGGGGCCGATGTCGAGTAGCCGATCGCAGTGACCGCCACCCGGACGGCTCCGACGTCGTCGATGCGGTCGGCCACCACGAAGGCGCCTGCGAACGGCGTCACCGTCGGCACGTCGAGATCTTCTTCGCCGATCCCGTCACCGGCAACAGGCGCGGCGACCCACTGACGGGAGGCGGCCACGAGCTCACGGGGCGCCAGGATCTGACCCTGCCCGGCGTCCTGAGCCACCACGCCCACCACCGTCGCCCGGGTCCAGCGCACCACGGTGCGCACGTCGTTGCCGACCCGCAACGGGCGCTCGCTTCCGAGGCTCAGGGAGGTGCCGACCACCTGGTCGCCCTCGGTGCGCCCGTACCCCAACCGCTGGAGGAAGGCCTCGTCGACCGTCACCTCGGTCACCGAACCGGGCGCCGCCAGACGGCCGCTGAGCACCGTCACCGGGAGGGTGGGAACCTCCGCGATGTCGACCCCGATCACCGTCTCGCGGAAGGCATCGAGCCGTTCGCCGTCGCGCTTGGGGGCGTCGACGACGACCGTGGTGCCGACCACCTCGACGGGCACGACGGCGCGAACGGCGGGCAGCGCGGCGATGCGGTCGATCGCCGACTGGTCGAGGATGGTGGCCGCCCCGGCCTGGGCCTGATCCTGAGTCACCTGGGCCGGGTCCGGCAGCGCCGCCGAGACCTTGATCCCCGACAGGGGGCCGCCCTTGGCCAGCTCGTCGAGCACCTTGGTCTCGGCGGTGAGGGCAATGGTGAGCAGCGCCGTCAGCAGTGCCGCGGCCAGGGAGACGGCCAGGACGGTGAGCACGGCCCGGCCGGTGCGGCGCCGCAGCTCCCGGTTGGCCAGGAAGATGGCGTGGCGCCACGTCATCGCTCCACCACGGCGAGTCGACCCTGCGCCAGGCGATAGCGATGATCGGCCCGCTCGGCCACGCGACGGTCGTGGGTGACGGCCAGCACCGTGCACCGGTCATGCGCCGAGATCGTCTGGAGGAGGTCGACGACCATGGCGCCGTTCTCCTCGTCGAGGTTGCCGGTCGGTTCGTCGGCCAGCAGCAGATCAGGCTCGTTGCAAAGGGCCCGGGCGATGGCCACCCGTTGGCGCTCGCCTCCGCTCAGCTGCTGGGGCCGATGGGTGGCCCTCGACGCCAACCCGACCCGGTCGAGCAGCTCCAGTGCGCGGGTCCGGGCATCGGCCCGGCTGGCGCCGGCCAGGAGCCGGGCCACGGACACGTTCTCGGCGGCGGTGAGGGTGTCGAGCAGACCGAAGTGCTGGAAGACGAACCCGACCGTCGACAGGCGGTAGCCGGCCAACTCGTCACGCGACAGCGTTCCCAGGGACCGGCCTCCCACCCGCAGTTCCCCGCTCTGAGCCGGCTCGAGGCCGCCGAGCAGGGACAGCAGGGTGGACTTCCCCGCTCCCGAGGAGCCCACGATCGACACGAACGACCCGGCCTCCACCCGCATCGACAGCGCGTCGAGCACCACCAGGTCTCCCTCGTCGGAGGCGAAGGCGTGGGTGACGTCGCTGACCTGGATGTCGACACCACCGGGCATGCTCGGCATCCTCGCAGCGGTTTCACACACTCGTGCATCGCCAGAGCCGACGGGGGCCGACCTATAGCGTCGCCGTATGACGACTGCCGGTGCCCAGCACCCGGAGGCCCGCACTCTTCTCGACCAGGTCATGGCGAACCCGCTGATCGGCCTCTCGCCGTGGATCCTCTATTCGTTGGTGGAGGGGGAGAACCGCCTCGAGCTCTCGGCGGCCCTGGCCCTGGGGCTGGCCGTCGTCATCCTGTCGCTCAACTGGATGCGGGGGGGCACCCCCAAGATCCTCGAGTACTCCGACGTCGTGTACTTCGCTGGTCTGGCCGTGTTCGTCGCCTTCGCTTCCGACTCGACCCGCACGTGGCTCGAGCTGTGGGGTGGTGAGGTCGCCAACATCGCCCTGCTCGTGATCGTGCTCGGCTCGATCCTGATCAGGGTGCCGTTCACCATCCAGTACGCCCGCGAGGACACCCCCGAGGAGTTCTGGCACACCCCCGAGTTCCTCAGGGTCAACTACCTGATCTCGTGGGTGTGGGCCCTGGCCTTCGCCATCGAGGCGACGTCGGGCCTGTTCGGCGATGCCGTGCTCGACAACTCCGACAACCTCTGGACGGGATGGATCCTGCAGACGCTCCCCCTGATCCTCGCCGCCCAGTTCACCATCTGGTACCCGAATCGCCTGGAGGCGCTCCGGGACGGCCGGATCGACACCGCCCCGACCGTTCGCGACCTCCTCGGCACCATGACCCCCTGGATCACGGTGGTGGGCATCATCTCGCTCTCGGCCAGCATCGCTCCGGCCTGGGTGGGCATCGCCCTCATCGTGGCCGGCATCGGGGCCACCAAGGCCGCCACGGCCCGACCGAGCGAAAAGCCGGCCCGGACCGGTTGACCGCGGACGGTCGAGCCGCCTGTCATCGACATGACTTCGAAGCGAACGTTGAGCGGGTACTGGATGAACGACCGTCGAGAGGACGCCTGGCGGCCCGGATGGAGATCCGGACACCGGTAGATTCCCGGCGTTCCAACCCGTCGAATCGAAGGACCCCAGAGATCGTGAGAGCTTGGGCGGTTGCAGCCACGATCGTCGCCGTTGCCGTGCTGAGCTCGGGATGCTCCGGATCCAGCGACGCCGCGTCGACCAGGTCGCCCGATCCGTGCTCGCTGCTGGCCACCGCCGACCTCGACCAGGTCACCACCCTGGCCTGGACGCAACAGCCCCCGCCCGAGCCCGACCTGCCGACCTGCAACTGGACCACCCCCCAGCCCCCCGGCTCGACCCAGGTCTTCATCTCCGGTGGCGGTGGCGACGCCTACGACAGCAACAAGAAGACCCTCGACACCGGGACCACACCGCCGGTCGAGGTGAAGGTGGAGGGAGCCGACGACGCGTTCCAGACGCCGGACGGCACGCTCGTGGGCATGAAGGTCGGCAAGTACTACGTGCAGGTCAGCTACGCCACCGCCCCGCCGGCGGAGAACCTCGGCACCGTGGCCCTGCAGATCGCCAGCAAGGCCGCCATCCAGGCGGGCGCCTCGACCTGACCCCATTCCTGATGCGGTGCTCGTGACGGGCCGGACCCGGACGCGACCAGACCCCGCCCGGAAGCGGGGTCTGGTCATCAGCTCAGAGGGACCGCTGATTCACACTCAGGCGGCGGGGCACTTCTCGGCCAGCAGAGAGCCGAGCTTCTCGATGCGGGCCTCGACCTGGGGCAGACGCTCGTTGGCCCTGTCGATCCGAGTGGTCAGGAAGTCGGCCGCCTTGGTCCGGCCCGCGGCCGCCAGCTCGTCGCGCTTGGTGGTGGCCTGAGCCACCCGATCCTCGGCGTTGGCGACCTTGGTCTTCATCTCGTCGAGGCGAGCCTCGGCCTTGGCGCAGCTCACGGTCACCGTGAACGAGGGACCGGAATCAGCGGGCGGGGCGCTCTGGGCGCTGGCCATGCTGGCGCCGCCGAGGGCGATGATCCCGGCGAGTGACACTGCGGCGATGGTCTTGGTGAACTTCATGACAGCCTCCTGGAGAGCTGGTGTGGGGGTGATGGACACACCATCGACCCCCCCGCTGACACCACCCTGAACGACCCTGTCTGCTCGTCCGCCCCCGGGCGGGCCGCACCGGGGATACTCCACGGGCAGGTTGCACTGTCGTTTCAACCAGAAGGCATGCCGACGATGCGGATACTGGTGGTCGAAGACGAAGCAGGAGTGGCCCTCGGCGTGCAGCGCGCCCTCGAGGACGAGGGACTCGCGGTCGACGTGGCCACCGACGGTCACGACGGTTGGGTGATGGCCCAGTCGGGCGCCTACGACCTCTTCGTGCTCGACATCATGCTGCCGACGATGAACGGCTACAAGATCTGCGCGGCGCTGCGCGACGCGGGGATCTGGACGCCGATCCTCATGCTCACGGCCAAGGCCGGCGAGTACGACATCGCCGAGGGCCTCGAGACCGGAGCCGACGACTACCTCACGAAGCCCTTCTCGATGATCGTCCTGGTGGCCCGGGTCAAGGCTCTGCTGCGCCGTCCACGATCCGACGGGGCTGCTCCCTTCACGCTGGGCGACCTGCGTCTCGACCCCGCCACCCACCGGTGTTGGCGGGGCCACGACGAGATCGAACTGACCGCACGCGAGATGGACGTGCTCACGTATCTGCTGTCGCGGGGCGGCGACACGGTGTCGAAGACCCAGCTCATCGACAACGTGTGGGGGGAGGACTTCACCGGCGACCCCAACATCGTCGAGGTCTACGTCGGTCGCCTGCGCCGCAAGCTGCACAGGGAGGCCGAGCCCGAGATCATCGAGACCGTCCGGGGCGTCGGCTACCGGATCCGCTCGTGACCACCCCGGGGTTCCCTCTGCGGCCCCGTGTCCCACCGACCATCGCGACGGCCCGACCCACGCGATCGAGACTCCACATCCGCACCCGCATCACCCTTGTCGCCACTGTCGCCGTCGGGCTGGTGCTGGTGCTGACTGCAGTCGGACTCGTGGCCGTGATGCGCATCGGCCTCGTCCGAGAGCTCGACCGTCGGCTGGTGGTCGAGTCCGACATCCTCGAAGCCACCACTGTCCGTCGAGCACTCCCCGAGCTCGCCCGGCGGCCCGACCTGATCGTCCAGGTCGTCTCTACCGAAGGCTCGGTGGTGGCCAGCTCGTCGGGGGCCGATCCCACCGGTGAGCGCTCCATCGTCGGCCAACCACTCCCCTGGAGTCCCACCAGCGGCGCTCGCACCCTGTCGATCGACGACCCCGACCTGGGCGAGATCAGGGTGCGGGCCACGCCCATCGGAGACCAGGGACGGTGGTTGCTGGTCGCCCGCTCCGAGGCGCAACTCCAGCAGTCGATCCGCGCCGTTCGCGGCGCGTTGCTCGTCCTGGTGCCGCTGATCACCGGTGTCCTCGCCCTGGTGGTCTGGCTCGGGGTGGGTCGGGCACTGCGACCCATCGAGGCGATGCGTTCGACGGTCAGTGGGATCAGCGATCGCGACCTGACCCGCCGCGTGCCCGAGCCGGGTACGGGCGACGAGGTCGATCGGCTGGCGGTGACCATGAACGACATGCTCGCCCGCCTCGATGCCGCGTCGCAGCGGGAACGCCAACTCGTCGCCGACGCCAGCCACGAGTTGCGCAGCCCGCTGGCTTCGGTGCGGGCCCTCGTCGAGACCCGCTCGCTCGCCGGCGACGACATCGAGGCTCACGACGCCGCCACCATGGCCGCCATACTCCGTCTTCAGTCACTGGTGGAGCAGCTCCTGGAGCTGGCCTCGCAGGACTCGACCGCAGGCGGCACCGCCAGCGCCGTCGACCTCGACGATCTCGTGCTCGGGCAGGCCGATCTGTTGCGCCGCACGATCGACCTCGCCATCGACACCTCCGACGTGTCCGGGGGACAGGTGACCGGAAGCCCCGATGCCCTCCGGCGACTCGTCGAGAACCTGGCCTCGAACGCCGTGCGCCACGCCCGCACCACCATGCGCTTCGCGGTCCGTGAGGCCGGCGGTTTCGTGGAGCTCGTGGTCGGCGACGACGGACCGGGCATCGCCCCCGCCGACCGGGCGCGCGTGTTCGAACGCTTCACCCGTCTCGACGAGGCCCGCACCGTCGACGAGGCCGGGGCCGGGCTGGGCCTGGCCATCGTGGCCGGCATCGTCGACCGCCACCACGGCACGGTGATGGTCGGGACCGATCCGGTACTGGGTGGTGCCGAGTTCGTGGTCCGCCTACCGGTCGGGGCGGCTGGTCCGGCCGGCCAGATCGGCCCCACGGTCTGAACCGCGACGGCCGCTCAGACCGGAGGGCGGGGGGCCCCGATCAGCAACACGACGGAATACAACAGCACCGCCGAACCGACCACGACGAGCCCGATTCGCGCCGAGGGCACGCGAAAGTGTCCGCTGATCCCCACCATGAACAGCACCGTCGCCAGGAACACCGTGATGCGTACGTAGTCGTCGGCGTAACCACCGGCCTCGGCGCCGGCCGCGTACTTCTCGTCGGCGGCGGCATTCAACTCGGCCGCCTTGTCGAGGTCCGGTTGGCGGTACTCGGCCATGTACGTCGGCCCGGGCGGGGCGTTCGGGTTGTTGGCCGGGTCGGTGGCGGTCCAGGCGTCGAACGCCACCTTGAACTCGGGCCGGAAACGCCGCTCGGCGATGGCCTGCGCGGCGTCGTTCCCGGCCACGTAGGCCGAGAACCACGCGTCGAAGGTCGAACCGTCGAAGTTCTTGGTGGTGTTGGCTTCGAGGTTGGCCTGGCTCGCCTCGGTGCGGGCCGTCGATGCCTGGGCCAGGAGTAGCCGCGACTCGGTACTCCATTGGGCCGACGCGAACCCCGACCATGCGGCGAGGAGAGCCACGATGGCCAGCAGGGTCGCCTCGACGATCGACACCCGGCGATCGTGCCTGGCGTGGCGCTGGTCGGCGTCGGTGTGCTCGGCGACGTGCGCGCGGTGTTCTGCGGTCTCCTCGCCAACCTCCGCGGCCGACAGTCCCTCGCCCATCTCCGTCTCCTTGCCCGCCTCACCGAACGAAGGCGAGGTACGGGAGACTAGGAGAAACGGCCGGCGAGGTGGCGGGCCATGGCCACGGCGCGATCCATCGCCAGCGCCGTCAGGTCGGCGAGGCGATCATCAGTGATGCGCAACGTCGGTCCTTGCACCGCGACGGCCGCCACGGCATCGCCGCGGCCGTCGAGTACCGGCACGGCCAGCGCCCTCACGCCCACGTTGCGTTCCTCGTCGTTGAGGGCCCAGCCCCGGGCGCGGACCACGTCGAGCTCGGCGGCGAGGACCTCGGGGTCGACGATCGTCGCCGGCGTGAACGACGCCAGGCGGGCGGGTCGGGGCCGCGTGGCGGGCGGGGAGAAGGCCAGGAGAACCTTCCCCATGGCCGACGCGTGGGCGGGAACGAGCGCACCGGGCTCCTGGTCGAAGCGCAACGGCTGAGGCGACGCCACCCGCAGCACCACGAGGACCGACGCCCCCTGTTGCACCCCGAGGTTGACCGACTCGCCGGTCACCTCGGCCAACTCCTCGAGGTCGGGGCGTAGCAGATCGAACCCGCTGCGCGCCTCGGCGGCCCGGCCGAGGGGGATGAGCGCCGGGCCCAGGTGGTAGCGCTCGGTGCGGTGATCCTGACCGACGAGGCCCACGTCGAAGAGAGTGCGAGCGAGTCGATGGGCGGTGCTCGGGCTCACGCCGAGATGCTCGGCCAGCTCCGTCACCCCGGCGTCGTGGTGATGCTCGAGGTACTGGAGCAGGTTGACCGACCGGGTGACCGATTGGGTACGTGACGGCACGCGGCCTCCGGCATCGTCGGGGACCGCTCCAGGCGCCACCCTTCAAGCCTCCCACGGTCGGCGTCGTCGTTCGATCACTCCTCGGCTACTGCTGTCAGGACGTCCATCCGTCCGGCCCGACGGGCGGGCACCAGTCCGGCCACCACCCCCGCCAGCACTGCCCCCACGGCGATGCCGATCAGGACCACGACGGGCAGGGCCACCTCGATGCGATCGTCGAACCGCAGCGTGGCGACCATCGCCCAACCCAGAACGACGCCCAGGGCCACCCCGACCAACGAGCCCAGGGCCGCGATGACCACCGCCTCCTGCAGCACCGCGGCCCCCAGCTGACGAGCCTGGGCCCCCACCGTGCGCAACAGGCCCAGTTCTCGCGTTCTCTCGTAGACACTGAGCAGGAGCGTGTTGGCGACGCCGAGCAGCCCGACGAGCAGCGACAACGCCAACAACACGTAGAGGAACGAGATACGGCTCACGACCTGATCGACCTGCTGGTCTCGGTACGCCCCCACCTCCAGGAGCTCGGTGCCGGGCCAGGGTTCGAGCGCCGACTCCAGCGCCTGATCGGCCTGCGCCGGGCCGACCCCGTCGGCGAGGAGCACCAGCACCCGAGCGTCGATGCGGGCCGACTCGGGCAGGTACGGGTCCCATCCGGCGTGGGCGAAGAGGTACTCGCCGTTGCGGGTGAGCCCACTGTCGTAGATGGCCCCGATGGTCGCCCTGGTCGAGGCGCCGAAGGGGAACTCGACCGCCACCTCGTCGCCGAGCCCCACCCCGTCGCGCTCGGCCTGGCTACGAGCCACGGCCACGGTGCCGTCACCGAGCGCGTCGAACGACCCCTCGGTCACGTCGAGGTCGACGATGTCGGCCGCCTGGGCAGGATCGACGGCGAGGACGAACTGGCTGGCCCCATTGATCGTCACCGAGCCGAACCGAACCCCGACCGCAGCCGCGACCTCGGGCTGCGAGGCGAGGGCCGGAGCCACGTCGATGCTCACGGGACCGCCGGGGGCCGACACCACGTAGTCGCCCTGCACCGTCTGCTCCACCACCCGCGCCACCGTGGTGGCCAACGACGCCGACGCCACCGCGATCACCGCCACCAGGCTCACCCCGATCATCAGGGCCGCCGCAGTGGAGGAGGTACGACCGGGGTTGCGCAGGGCGTTGCGCCGGGCCAGCCGACCGGTGATCCCGGTGAGCCGGGCGAAGGGCGCGCCGAGCGCCGCCACCACCGGTGGAGTGATGATCGGCCCAGCGACGGCGAAGGCGAGAACGGCGGGAACAGCGGCCGCCAACACGAGGGCCGTGGCCATGTCGCTGCGGTCGCCCATGGCTCTGACCACCAGGAAGACCGACCCGGCGACGAGGATCGCTCCGGTCGCGAGGCGCACGCCGACGTGCTGGACCCGCTCGACGGTGGCGTGACGCATCGCCTCCACCGCCGGCGTGCGTGACGCCCGCCACGCCGGCACCAGCGCGGCGCCACAGGTGACAGCTACGGCCAGCACGATCGCGACCACGAAGGCGCTGGGGGTCACGACCAACGCGGTACCGGGAACAGAGAACCCGAAGCGCGCGATCAACGCGCGGAGCGCCACCGCCACCGGTACAGCGGCCACTGCACCGATCAGCGCGGCGACCACGGCGACGACGACCGCCTCGACCACCACCGAGCTGAGCACCTGACCACGCGACGCGCCGAGAGCCCGGAGCAGAGCCAGCTCCCGTGTGCGCTGGGTCACGATGATGGTGAACGTGTTGACGATGAGAAAGGCGCCGACGAAGAGGGCGATGGCCCCGAAGGCCGACACCAGTTGCACGAACAGATCGACGGCGCGTCCGATCGCGCTCCGGCGTTCCTCGGTGAGGGCGGACCCGGTGACGGTCTCGGTGCCCTCCAGGCCCGCGGCCGAGACCCGGCCGGCCAACTCCTCCGCCGTCACTCCCTCGGCCGCGACCACGTCGATGCGATCCACCCGGCCCGGCTCACCGGCCACCGAGGCCAGCCACTCCTGCTCGGCCAGCACGACGGGCACTCCGCCGTACGTGGCGCCACCCTCGAAGGCGGCAACGCCCACCGCCTCGGCCGTCACCGCCTCCCCGGCCACGACCACGGTCACCTGGTCGCCGACCTCGTAGCCGCCTTCGGAGGCGGTGGTGGGATCGAGCACCACCTCGCCCGGTCCGGTCGGGGCTCGACCCGCCCGTAGCGACCACCCGTTGAGCTCGGGGCGAGAAGGCCAGTCGATGGCCCACGTCACTGCCCCCATCCGACCCTCACGCAACGGTTGGCCGTCGGCCTTCAGGACCTGGGGGGTGCTCTGGATCGACCCCTCCACCGCGGCCACTCCCGGGAGGGCCGCGACCCGGTCGACCAGCGACGCGTCGAGCCGGTCGCGGGTTCCCCGATCGTCGAGACCCACGGTCCGATCAGACCGCACCACCACGTCGACGCGGGCGTAGGCGTCGGACCAGATCTCACCCAGACTGGCCCGAACCGTGTCGCCGAGGACCTGGGTGCCGGCCATGAACGCCACGCTGAGCACCACGGCCAGACCGGTCGCCACCAGGCGGACCCGGTGGGCGGCCACGCCCCGCAGCGCGACCCGGGCCATGGTCGCGGCCCCGCTCACCATCGCCTCTGGCTCGTCGCGGGAACCGTCCGTCGGGGAAACGACCGAGCCATCAGGCGACTGTAGGCCGCACCTACCGGTGAGGCTCAGGCCGGAACCGGAGTGCCCAGAGCCGGTGTCATCGACCTGGGAGCGGTGTCTCCTCGCGCATCGGGATCTGGAGACGCTCCAAGGCCACGGGGATCTCGGCCCGGTCGGGGCCGCCATCGGAGATCCAGTCACAGAGGGCCGAGATGTCGGGTTCGTGGAGGACCTGACCCAGCCAGCGGGCTCGACGCGCCGCGTCCTTTCCCCGTGGTCGCACCACGACCACGTTGGACCACGAGCACATACCCAAGCAGCTGCTGATCCGCAGGTGACTGCCGGGTTGTCCGGCCACGGCCTCCGCCAACCGTTGGATGTGCTCGTCGTGATCGGTGTGCGGATGCTTCGAGGTGTTCCCGCAGCAGCATCCACGGCACACGACGACGGTGCATCCCGAACGGCGCTCCGGGCGATGGGACCGCAACTCGGGGTCCGGGGATGCCGGAGCGCTCACCGCTCGGGCCCATCGACGGAGACAGCGGTGACGGTGCCATGCGCGGACCCGACCACCAGCGTCGCCCCATCCGGAGACCAGCCGACACCGGAGAGAGGTTCTCCCATCTCGACCGAACCGGTGGGCGACGACGAGGGTGGTCCCCACAAGGACAGCAGACCACCGGCATCGCCCGAAGCCAGACGCGAACCATCGGGTCGGTAGGCAAGGGCGGTCACGCCACCCCCGTGACCGTCGAGGAACAGCGGGCTCGAACCCTGTGGGCCGCGACCGGCGAAGTCCCAGACGGTGACATCGTCGACCCCCCCGACGGCCAGGTACCGAGAGGAGGGATCCCATGCGATGTGCTCGACCTTGGTGGCGTAACCCGCCATCTGCAGATCGTCGCCGGTCCAGAGGCGCCAGATGTGAACGCTCTCGTCCTGGCAACCCGCCGCCACCCAACGGCCATTCGGCGCCACCGCCAGTGTGAGCAGTGAACCCTTCCAGGGCATGGCCTTCACCGGTCGGCCCGGCTCGGCCGGGCGGAACCACTGCACACCCCCGTAGCAAGCGGCCCCGAGCGAGACCCCGTCGGGCGACCAGGCCAGCGCCGTGACCGTCGATGGCAGCTCACCCCAGGAGGCGACCTCTTCGCCGTCGCCGTCGATCACCACAACGGTACGACCGGCGCCGACGGCCACGAGGCGGTCGACGGGCGACCACGCCAACGCGGCCCCCCACCCGGCCAGGTCGACGGTGACGGTTCGGTCAGAACGATCCGGGCGGAAGATGCGGACACGGGCATCCTGGCCCGCGGTTGCGAACCGACATCCATCGTGGGCCCAGCCCGCGGCCAGCACGCCCATGGGATGCGGTTCGAGCGAACGAACGGCTCGGCCATCGACCAGGTCGAGGACTTCCCCCCGACCCGACAGAGCACCGACGAGGACCATCGAGCCATCAGGTGAGACGGTCATGGTGGTGACGTAGTCGTCGAGGGACCTCGACCACCGCAGTTCGAGCCGATCGGCCAGGCGCACGTTCCGGGTCACCGGTCAACCCACCGCGCAGGCTGTGAACGATCGAGTGAGCTCGTCACGATCGAGGTTGCGACCGATGAACACGAGTCGGCTCACTCGGGGCTGAGCGCTTGGCCAGGGTGTGTCCGGACCTCCGTCGAAGAGCATGTGCACGCCTTGGAAAACGAAGCGTCGGTCCTCCCCGGCGACGGCGACGATCCCCTTCATCCGGAAGATGTCGACTCCCTTCTCGGCCAACAACGTGCTCAACCACTGGTTCATCAGTCCCCCGTCGACCTCCCCGGCGATCTCGATCCCGACCGAGGTCACGCTCTGATCGTGCTGATGTTCGGTCTCCTCGAGAAATCGGGGATCGGTCTCGAGGACGCGAGCGAGATCGAAGGCTCCGACGTCGAGGACGGCGGCCAGATCGACCACCCCGAACTCGGCACGGTGGATCTCAGCCATGGCGTTGATTCCCCGGAGCCGCTTCTCCAGCCGTTCGATCTCTTCCTCCCCGACAAGGTCGATCTTGTTCACGATCAGGCGGTCGGCGAAGGCGACCTGCTCGACCGATTCGTTCTCCACCCCGTCGGGCTTCACTTCGTCGAGGTGGTCGAGGATGTGCTTGGCGTCGACCATGGTGACGATGGCATCAAGTCGCAGCTGTCGACGGATCTCTTCGTCGACGAAGAATGTCTGCGCAACAGGGGCAGGGTCGGCCAACCCCGTGGTCTCGATCAGAATGTGATCGAAACGGTCGCGCCGCTTCATGAGGTTACCGAGGATACGGATGAGGTCTCCGCGGACGGTGCAACAGATGCACCCGTTGTTCATCTCGAAGATCTCCTCCTCGGCGTCGACGACGAGCGCGTCGTCGATCCCGATCTCACCGAACTCGTTCTCGATCACGGCGATGCGCTTGCCGTGCTGTTCGGTGAGGATGCGATTCAGCAGGGTCGTCTTTCCGGAACCGAGGAAGCCGGTGAGAACGGTGACAGGTACACGAGGCGCTTCAGGATCCATAGGACACCCTCCGGTCGATGGGGATTGGCGGTTCTGACGGTCGAAGCTTCGTGCGGGGACGGCCACGCCATCCCCGAGTGCCGACGGCGGACACAACGAACACAACCAGGAAGATGGAGGCGGCAACCAGCGCGATCGTCGCCCCGGGGGGTGACGCCAAGTGGTAGCTGAGCGAGAGCCCCCCAACCGCCGCGAGCAGGCCGACACCGACAGCCACGGCCGTCATCGTCCCCAGGCGCTGGGTGACCAACCTCGCCGTTGCCGCTGGGGTGACCAACATGGCGACACTCATCAGGAGGCCGACGGTCTGGAGACTCACCACGACGCAGATCGAAACGAGGAAGAGGACGACGAGGCGCAGCGCGTCAACCCTCACGCCGACCTGGCGCGCGTGAACCGGATCGAAGGTCGCCGCCAGGAGATCGCGGTGGAGCACGGTGACGATGACGAGTGCCACCGCCGCGAGCCCGGAATTGAGCCTCACGTCGGCAGGACTCACCGTGGTGATCTGACCGAAGAGGAAATGGGTGAGATCGACCCCCACCCCGCCGCTTCTGCTGATGATGATCACCCCGGTCGCGAACAGGACCGTCCCGACGACCCCGATCACGGCGTCGTCACTCACCTTGCGTGACCCGAGGACGGCGATCAGCCCGCCCATGACCAGACCGGCGGCCAGGGCACCGGCCACGATGCTGGCCCCCACGAGGTAGGCGAGAGCCACACCGGACAACGTCGCATGGCTCATGGCGTCGCCGAGGTAGGCCAGCCGCCGGAGGACCACCCATACGCCGACCACCGGGCACAAGACGCCCACGATCACCGCGATGGCCAACGCGTTGCGCATGAACTCGCTCTGGTACGGACCGGTGAGCCAGGCCATGGTCAAAATCCGGTGTCGGCCAGAGAAGGCAGCGCCGCGCTGCCGAAGGTGGCGTCGAGCACCTCGGACGCGAGCACCCGGTGGGAGGGGCCCTCGGCGACAACCCGGCCATTGATCGCGATGCACCGGGTGAAGTGCTGGCGGGCAAGGGCCAGGTCGTGGGTCGCCACCAGGATCGTCCGCCCGGCGTCGGTCAACCGACGGAACAGATGGAGCAGATCATGGGTCGTAGGGGTGTCGACCCCGGCCAATGCCTCGTCGAGGAGGAGAACCTCGGCCTCCTGGGCGAGCGCTCGGGCCACCAGCACCCGTTGTAGCTGTCCGCCCGAGAGCGACCCCACCGGTGAGTCGGCCCGGTCGCTCAGACCGACCTCGAGGAGGGCCCGTTCCACCGCCACCCGATCGATGGGCCGCACCCTGCGCCACGGGCGCAGGAAGGGCCGTCTTCCGGTGAGCACGAGTTGACCGACGGTGATGGGAAAGCTCCGGTCCAGATCGCCCTGTTGCGGGAGGTAGGCGATGTGCGCGCTCTCGACTCGATGGTGACACTCACGACCGCCGAGAACCACCGACCCACCGAAGGGCACGACGCCGGCCAGGGCCTTGAACAAGGTCGACTTCCCGGCGCCGTTGGGACCGATCACCGCGACGAGCTCCCCCCAGGCCGCCGTGAGGTCGACGGCGTCGAGGACCCGACGGGAGCCGTAGTGAACGGACAGGTCCTTCACGACGAGAGCCTCAGCAGACTCGCCTCTCACCATCAGCCGCAGCCCAGACCGACCACCAGCGCCGCGAGGTTGTCCCGCATCACCGAGGCGTAGGTCTCACCGGCCTCGAGATCGGACCCGGTGATGGTCTCCACGGGAGAGAGGGCGTCGGTGGTCGCGCCGATCTCGCGAGCCACGGTCTCGGACAGGTCCGGCGGGACCTGCTCCTCGAAGTAGACGACCGTGACGTTCTTCGCCCGTGCAGCCTGAGCGACCGCTTCGAGAGTCCGAGGATCGGGCTCCGCCTCGGGGGAGAGCCCGGCGATCGAGATCTGCTCGAGGTCGTAGCGCTCGGCGAGGTAGGCAAAGGCGCGGTGACTGGTCACGATCACCCGCGAGGTGCAGTTGGCCAAGCCGCTGGCGAAGTCGGCGCTCAGGTCGGCCAGCTCGGTCTGGTAGGACGCCAGGCCCGCGGCGAAGATCGGCGCACAGTCCGGGCGAAGCGCAACCAACGTGTCGTGAATGGTCTGAGCGATCTTCGACTGTCGGACGGGGTCCACCCAGATGTGCGGGTCGAAATTACCTTCGAGCTCCTCACCATCGACCTCGCCTTGCGTGCCTTGGAGCTGCGCCCGAACGGGAAGGAGACTCGCGCCCTCGAGGAGATCGACCGACGTCACCTCGGCGGAGAGTCCGCCGACCGCTTTCTCGACCTGCGGCTGGAACCCCTTCGAGAGGTAGAAGACCACGTCGACCTCGGCGAGGTCGGTCACCGTTCGCGGATCGAGCTCGAGGTCGTGCGGTCCGGTGCCGGGCGGCGTCAGGTTGTCCACCGAGACGCACTCCGCCCCGACCCGCTCCGCCGCCTCGGCGATCGGGTAGAACCCGGCCGCCACCTTGGTGAGAGCGGTCGGCGGAGTGGTGGTGAGAGCGGCGGAACCGCCCTCGGTACCGCTGCTACAGGCCGTGACGACGACCACCCCCATCACGATCATGGCCAGGCTGCGGACATGGTCTCGGGAGACGAGTCGACGGCGGGGTTGGCGATGCGGCGGCGCGGTCATGGGCTCTCCTTTGTCTGGAACCGGTATAGTAATGGGAACGATTCTCAGAAAGCCAATGCGAAAGGTCCCCATGGCAAACAACGGATTCCTCACCGGAATCGACCTGATCGACTGTGACGGGAGGGTCAGCCACACCCTGACGCTCGAGATCGACGGAACGGTTCGGGTGGAGCTACCGGGTGGTCGCGTCGCTCGGATCGATCCCGGCACGCGGCAGAACCTCACCCCCCATGTCCCGGTCCCGACGACGGTGATCGACCAAGCCGTCCACCTCCGACCGTGGTGACCTCGGCCCCGCACGTACGCGTCCGTGTCGCCATCATCGGGGCCGGTCCTCAGAGCCTGGCTGCCGCTCTCCACCTTCTCGAGCGGCAGCCCGACCTACGAGACGACCTGGTGGTGGTCGATCCCGCCGGGACCTGGCTCAACCGGTGGGACGAACAGTTCGACCGGCTCGACATCGACAGTCTCCGTTCCCCCGGGGTCCACCACCCGGGATGTGATCCACACGCCCTCGACGAGTGGTCGAACCGACATGGTGAGGTGAGCTCGCTTCCCTACGGCATACCCGGTCGCGAGACCTTCCGCCGCTACTGCCACCAGATGGTCACCGACAGAGGGCTGCAAGAGCAGGTGGTCCCGACCGGGGTTCGCCATCTCGATGCCGCCGCCGCCGACACGACCTTGTCGCTGACCGACGGGACGATCGTCACGGCGCGACACACGGTCCTCGCCGTCAATCCGGCGCGACGCCGCATTCCCAACTGGGTCGCCGAAGCTCGCGTCGATCAACCGGGGCGGGTGAGCCACGCCGACGACATCGACCTTCGCGGAGCCGATCTCTCCGGCTGGCGGCTCGCCGTGGTGGGCGGCGGTCTGACCGCTGGCCACCTCGCGGCTGGTGCGGCCGAACGCGGGGCCGACGTCAAGCTCCTCATCCGGCGTGGGCTCCGCGAGTCGATGTTCGACACCGATCCGGGTTGGCTCGGACCGAAGTACCTGAGGGACTTCGAAGGCATCTCCGATCCGGGTGAGCGGCTCCGCGTGTGCCTGGCCGCCCGGGACGGTGGCAGCATGCCTCCCTGGATGACCCGCCGCCTCCGGGCCCTCGGCCAGCAGGGACGTCTCGAGATCGTGGAGGGAACCCCGATCGTCGAAGCCTCGTCGACGGAGGACGCCGTCTGCCTCCGCACGAATGACGCAACGGTGCATCGATTCTCGAACGTGTGGCTCGCGACGGGAAGCCAGCCCGATGTCATGGCCCACCCGCTCACCTCGATGCTGGCCAGATCACACCCCACGACGGTGCTCGAGGGATGGCCCGTCCTCGATCCGGTCTTGCGGTGGCCTGGAACCACCGTGCACCTCCTGGGGCGGCCGGCGATGCTGGCGCTCGGACCCGCGGCCGGCAACTTGTGGGGCGGCCGAATGGGTGGCCGGCTGATCGCCGATCACATAGGGCATTGCCTCACCGAGAAGGCCTCGATGCAGTGACGTCGCCGAGCTGACCCAGGAGCGGCAGGGAGCGAACGATCCGCAGCCGACCCTCTGCCGTCCCCGAGGCGAATGCCGTGCCTGATGGGTGCCATTGCAACGAACGAACTCCGGCACCGACATCGAACACGAGCCTCGGGCCGTTGTCGACATCGCCCCAGAGACAGATGCGCCCGGTGGTGTCTGCGGTGAGCAACTCCGCCCCCGCCGGTGAGAACACCGCCGCAGTGAGCATCTCGTCGTGGCCCCGCAGACAGACCGGCTCGTCGTTGACCGGGTCGACTCCATCGGGCGGAAGGAACCAGAGCGTCGCCTCGTCGCCCGCAGGGACCACCACGACGAGGCCCGATCGGTCCCACTCCACGTGCTCGATCCGATCGGGGTATCCACTCAAACTGACCTCCTCTCCCGACACCAGGTGGGTGAGATGGAGGATCCCGCTCGTGTCGCCGAAGGCGAGACGGTCGCCCTGGGTGTCGAGCGCCATCGTGAGCACGGTCCCGTCGGCCTCGTAGTACCGGGCGGGTCGCGACGATTCCTCGCCTGCTGATACCCAGCCGACGCCACCCTTCGTCGCCATCACCAGATCACCGGGGCCGTCGGCCCACACGAGATCGTTCACCGCACCCGCCGGTGAAGGGTGCCGGGTCACGCTTTCAAGGCCCGCGCTCACCACCATCAGCTCGGCCCCTGCGCCCACGGCCAGCAGGTCGCCACGGGGCGACCACGCCAGCGCCGAGACGGGTCCTCCGAGGTCGAGCGTCACGGTGGCAGCGCGGCGGTGGCGCGGACCCCACAACCGCAGACCGCCGGCGAGGTCTCCCACCGCCAGAGCCCCCTGCGGGGACCACGCCAGCGCCGTGACGGCGGCATCGAGCCGGCTCCACCATCGCACCGACGGCCCCATCGGGTCATCGGCCAGGACCCCGACCCCTCCATCCAGGCATCCGAACGCCAGTCGATCGCCCCGCGGACACCAGGCGAGGTGCGCCACGACCTCGTACATCTCGTAACCGCCGCGAACCTGGCGCGGTCGATACCGGTGGTCGTCATCGGACCCGCTCACCAGGCTCACGACACCCGACACGCCTCGAGTGTCGAGTGAACCATCTCCTCACTGACGCCAGATCCCGCCAACTGGACCCAGCTGGACCGGTTGTCCGCCCCCCACGGCCGACCGTCGACGACCTCGACCACATGGCCCACCCCCCGGGCGACGAGTCGATTGGGCCCACCCGTGACTGCGAACGATCCATGGAGTCGAAAGACTCGGGCACCTTCCCTCTCGTGACGCTCGTGAAGCTCGGCCAGCCACAGATCGAGCGAAGCCTCGTCGAGCTCACCGTCCACCTGCACCGTGACCCATGCGCTCTGGTGATGGTGCGCAGATCGCCCCCTGGCCGGGTGACGCTCGATCCCGCTTCCGGCTGGCGACGACCAACGTTGGGGCGAGAAGGCGGCCCGACCGAACACCCGGCTCGACAGACCGCTCGGGTGCTCGACATCAGCATCGACCACGGCCGCAACCGGGTTGGTGGCACGCAGCGCCGCCATGAGCCGCTGCGTCCCTCTGGTCGTGGTCTGACCGAGTCCGTTCACCACCACGACATCGGCAATGGCGAGGTCGACGGCAGCGGTGCCCCGGGCGAGTTCCTCGAAAGCCGCGAGCCGGGCACAAGCACGAGGCGCGTCGACCGTGGCCACGAGTGCATCGAGGTCGGTCGACCTCCGCAGCCATTGATCGGCCAGGAAGGTCTGGGCGGCGACACCGACATCTGCTCCGGCCTCGAGCACGACGACCATGCGCTTCGGACCATGGCGACGATCCGCAAGGAGGCGGGCCACCCGGGTGAGATCGGCGCGAGAGGCGCCCCTCGCGCCGCCGCTTTCCCCGGTGGTGACCTCTCCGTCCACGCGAATGACTTCGACCCCCTCGCCATCCAGGGGAAGCGCCTCGGGAGCGACAACGGTCAGGCCACGCGGATCGGCCTCGATCAGCTTGGCGACCAGCCCGGTCGCCCCCGGCGCCGAGTCACTGCTGACGATCACTACGGCGCACCTTTCTCCGTCACCCGACGGGGCGGGACCCCTCGGCGCGGGCCCGCTCGTCACTGGCTCGGCCGAGGGCTGAGGAACTCGCCTGCATCCTTCACGAGGCGAAGGCTAGGACGTGATTGAGAATGATTCCTAATCCTAGTAGGGTGCTCCCATGTCGAGCATCTGCCAGGTCACGGGACGCAAGCCGTCCTTCGGCAACGCCGTGTCGCATTCTCACCGCCGGACACGCCGTCGCTGGAAGCCGAACATCCAGAAGAAGCGGTACTGGGTCCCGAGCGAGAAGCGATGGATCACCCTCACGCTCAGCGTCAAGGGCATGCGGGTGATCGATGTTCGGGGCATCGAGTCGGTCGTGGCCGAACTCCGGCGCAATGGGGTGCGCGTCTGATGGCCCGCAACGACAAGCGGGTCCTGGTGAAGCTGCGATCAACTGCCGGGACGGGGTACGTGTACACGACCCGCAAGAACAAGGTGAACAACCGCGAACGCCTCGAGCTCCGCAAGTACGACCCCAAGGTCCGCCGGCACGTCGTCTTTCGGGAGGAGCGTTGAAGCGCGAGATCCACCCCGACTACCACCCGGTGGTCTTCGAGGACAGCGGTGGGGTTCGGGGCCGGACCACCTCGGAAGGCGATGAAACCAGGGGCTCTGCCGCTCGCAACCGCTGAGTCGTCGGCGGCAGAGCCTCCCGGTACGGGCGGGTATCAGTGCTCGTCGTAGTGATCGTCGTGCGGCGTGTGACGGTGGCCCTCGTGCAGGTAGTCGACATGGTCGCCGTGGGGCACCGCCTCGTGGCCGCAGTCGGGGCCGTGGGTGTGATCGTGGCTGGTGTGGATCACGTGCAACGCCGACGGATCGCACTCGTCCCAGTGGCCCTGGTGGTCGCGATGGGCGTGGCCGTCGTGCAGGTAGTCGACATGGTCGCCGTGCTGGACGGCGACGTGGCCGCAGTCGGGGTCGTGGGCATGATCGTGGGCCGGGTGGATCGTGTGTTCGGTGATGGTCATTTGGTTTCCTTCCGTCGTTGATCGGGTGATGGTGGTACTTCGGATTCGGCGGACTCCTGCTCACCGGCATGGGCCACGGCGTCGGCCACGATGTGAGCGACGTGATGGTCCGTCAGCCGGTAGGCCACCTCGCGGCCTCTCGGGGTGCCGACGATCACTCGAGCGGCACGCAGGACCCGGAGGTGTTGAGAAACGAGGGGTTGAGTGACGCCGAGTTCGTCGACGAGTTCGTGGACGCAGCGCTCGCCGGACTCCAACTCGGTGACGATGGCCACCCTGAGGGGGTTGGCCAAGGCCCGCAGCAGCTCGGCGGTGGCGTCGAATCGAGCGGTACCTGGTGTCACATTGCAATACTCGCATGTATTGTCCGTT
>Ga0105046_10001493_pt1 | contig 35949 bp, 31 predicted proteins | sample MAT03_FD_78385 | JGI IMG/M metagenome (GOLD analysis project Ga0105046, IMG submission 78385) | Freshwater microbial communities from Lake Fryxell liftoff mats and glacier meltwater in Antarctica - MAT-03 (megahit assembly) | ecosystem: Environmental > Aquatic > Freshwater > Ice > Liftoff... | reverse complement strand
GCCGACCAACGGCACATCGATGCCCATGCGGTCGCGTTGCTCGCGGATGTAGGGCACCTGCGCCGCAGCCTCCGGCGTGTTAACCGTGATGCGGACTATTTCCGAGCCGGCAATGGCCAGCTCCTTGACCTGGATGGCAGTGCCGATCGCGTCCACCGTGTCGGTGTTGGTCATCGACTGAACACGTACTGGCGCATCGCCGCCCACCGTGACCACACGCGAGCCCCAGACCACGCGCGCCTGTAACGAAGCACGTACCTTGGGCGCAGCCGACTCAACGGGAAAACAGGATGCCATTATTTCACCTCGAAACGTGCGACGTTGTCTTTGCTCACGGCACTCAGGTCAAAGGGCCGTCCGCGCACCTGCACCTGAGTGGCATCCACCCGGCCAACTATCGCCGTCAGGGGCAAGGTGCCCGATGCGCTGGCGGCTTCACCAGCGGCCAGGGTACGGCGCAAAACAACCACCCCTTTGGCATCGGTGACCTCCACCCAGGACTCGCCTTTGGCCGTGAAAACGATGAGACCGCCCCCCGGCGCTGCCGGGACCGCAGCCGGCGCTGTCGGCGGAGGGCTCGCCGCGAGACCCGGGGCCAACGCCGCCCCGGCAGGCACGGCCACAACCAAAGGAGCCGCAGCCGGATTGGCCTGGTTCTCCGGGCCTGCCGGCTTGGGACTTTCCAGAACTTGCGCAGTCACGACGGTGCTTGTCGGGTCTGGTGGCGGACTGGTCAGCACAGGACTGATGGCAACGGGCTCAGCCGCGGGCTGCAACGCCACGTTCTGCTGCTGGACAGCCGGCAACAGGATCAGTACCAGGGCACCGAGCAGAAGCAACAGGCCCGCCAGAACCGCAGGCCGGGATACCTGCGCCCACAGCGACGGGCCCGGTCCATCGCTGGGAGAACGAAAAGGCGTGTTGATGCTGGCACGCTGGTAGTCGAGGCGGGGCTTGCCGGTCTGCGGCAACAGTGCCAGCACCTGGGCGCTGTCCATCTTGAGTGTGCGGCAAACGCTGGAGGCCAGCGCCCGTACAAAAACCGCGTCGGGCAGCAAATCCAACCGGTCGGCTTCGAGGGCTTCCAGTTTTTTCACCGGCACCTTCAGCGCCACGGCCAGGGCGGCAATATGCAGGCCGGCGGCTTCGCGGCCCTGCCTCAGCAGCGTTCCGGCAGTCTGGGCTGCGGCAGACAAACCCTCGTGCGTGGATTCCTCTTGCGGCATGCCGGTGCTGCCTGGCACCTGGCCGTCAAACTCATTCATTGAAGGCCCCTTTGTCATAAGCTGCCGCTTCGCGCGAACCACCAAAACGTTTGATCAGCTGGCCGGCCAGCTGGAGCATGGACTCTCGGTCACCCAGGGCACGCTCGACTTTGATGCCTAGCCACAGGGTTTCGGCGTTGGCCAGGTTGCTGTTGTTCAGGCGGCGAATGTAAAACTGCGCACGCCTGGGGTCTCCTCGCTGGAACAGCAGGTTGGCCAGGTTGTAAGCTGTCAGGGGGTTGCCCGCATCCAGTTCATAGGACTGCGACAGGCTTCGTTCGGCTTCGGCAAGCTGGCCTGCGCGCACCTGGCAAAGACCTTGTGTCATCAGAGTCTTGGGCTGCCCGCCATAGCCGGGCATGGCAATGGCACGTCCGAACATGGCCAACGACTCGCCATACCTGGCTTGCTGGCAAAGCAGCCAGCCATAGTTGTGCGGCACATCGCCATCCCGCGGATTGAGGGCCAGGGCGCGGCGAAAACTTTCCTCCGCCCGCTCGTTGTCGTTGAGCCGCATATAGACAAGGCCGCGCAGATTGTGGGCATCGGCAAAGGTCGGGTCGGCTGTCAGTGCCTGCTTGAGCTCATCGAGCGCCACGTTGGTCTGCCCCTGCTGGAAATAATTGGCCGCGAGTTCCAGGCGGATGCGCGCACGTTTGCGGCCTTCCGGCTCGTCCGATTCCGTCATGATCTCGCCGCGCCCGCCGGGGCCTACTGCGGCACCGGGATTGGCGGCGCAGCCAGCGAGCAGCACAGCCACCCCGCAGGCGACAAACCACATCACGTTGCGGACAAGCTTCATACACCGACCTCTCTGGAGACTATCTTGATGCCCTTGAGCATACCCTGCCGCTGCGACGCCATGCGTTGCTGCACGCCGGTCCGGTCCTGCACGTCGCCGGCCAGCTGGCCGCAGGCTGCATCGATGTCGTCCCCCCGGGTCTTGCGAACCGTGGTCACGATACCCGCATCCATGAGGATTTTCGCAAAACCCATCACCTGCGACATGTCGGAGCGCTTCAGGCCCGACGCCGGAAACGGGTTAAAAGGAATCAGGTTGAACTTGCAGGACAGGCCGTTAACCGAGTGCTTTTGCATCAAGGCCACCAGTTGCCGCGCATGCTCGGGCTGGTCGTTGACCCCATCGAGCATGCAGTATTCAAACGTGATGAAGTCGCGGGGCGCGGCAACCTGGTAACGGCTGCAGGCATCGAGCAACTCCGCAATCGGGTATTTCTTGTTGAGCGGCACCAGGTTGCTGCGCAAACCGTCTTCAGGCGCATGCAACGACACCGCCAGAGCCACCGGACAATCCTGCGCGAGGCGGTCCATCATGGGCACCACGCCAGAGGTCGATACTGTCACACGCCGGCGTGACAGACCGTAGGCATGGTCATCAAGCATCACGCGCAAAGCCGGCAACAGCTGCGAATAATTTTGCAGGGGCTCGCCCATGCCCATCATCACCACGTTGGAGACCACACGGCCTTCCCTGGCCAGGTGCCGGCGCAGAAAATGCTCGGCAAACCAGAGCTGGCCGATGATCTCGGCCGTGGTCAGGTTGCGGCTGAAGCCCTGGTGGCCCGTGGAGCAAAAACGGCAGCCCACGGCGCAGCCGGCCTGCGATGAAATGCACAGGGTCCCGCGATCAGCCTCGGGGATAAACACCGTTTCGATGACATCGCCGGCGCCGACGTCGAACAGCCACTTGATGGTGCCGTCGGCCGAGTCGTGGCGCGACACCACCTTGAGGGCCGGGATGTGCGCAGACGCAGGAAGTTTTTCACGCAGGGATTTGGCCAGATCGGTCATCTGCTCGAAGCTGGTTGCGCCCTTCTGGTGAATCCAGCGAAAAAGCTGGGTAGCGCGAAACCGTTTTTCCCCAAGCCGCTCGCAAAAAGCAGCCAGCCCCTCCAGATCGTAATCAAGCAGGTTGGTGGTCATGGCTGGAGTTCTGCGCTAGCTGGGCGACGGGCCGCCCCTGGCAGGTTCCACCTCACGGATGGCAGACAAGGGCACGCCAGCGCATGGCGCAACTGCGCAATTTTCCGACGGGCCGCCCCGAGGAAAATTAGCCCCCTCGGGGGGGAGCGCAGTACGCGAAGCGACAAGCGTGGGGGCCATATCAACGCGAGTAGATGTTCATGCCCGCGAAGAAAAAGCTGATCTCCACCTGGGCAGTTTCGGCGGCATCAGAGCCGTGCACCGCATTGGCGTCAATGCTCTCGGCGAAATCGGCGCGAATGGTGCCGGCTGCAGCCTTCTTCGGGTCCGTAGCCCCCATCAGGTCGCGATGTTTGAGAATGGCGTTTTCCCCTTCCAGCGTAGAAATCATGACGGGGCCGGAAATCATGAAGCCCACCAGGTCCTTGAAGAAAGGACGGTCTTTGTGCACAGCGTAAAAAGCTTCGGCTTCGCCGCGCGACAGGTGCGCCAACCGTGCAGCCACGACTTTCAGGCCGGCAGCCTCGAAGCGGGCATAGATCTGGCCGATGACATTTTTAGCCACGGCATCGGGCTTGATGATGGAGAGAGTGCGTTCGATCGCCATGAGATTTCCTTGGTATAAATTTTCTTGATTTTTTGGGATTTATTCAAATCGAATAAAGCCTCTGATTTTACCCCGGTGGCAATGACCCCGGTCAACGCCAGTGCACGCCAGTACCAGGGATTCAGCGATTGCCGCCCCGGTTGCCGCCACCACTGCCCCGGTTGCCACCACCGCGGTTGCCGGCGCCGTTGCGCCGCTGGCCGGTACCACCACCGCCACCACCGCCACCACCGTTGCCGCCGCTGCCATTGCCTGGGCCACGCCGCTGACCCTGGCCTTGGGCCTGCCGCTGGCGGGTAAATGTTTCAGCACCGATGTAGCCAAACGAAGTCTTCATCGGATCGGGTTGCGCACCACCGGAGCCCTTGTCGCTGCGGTCGCCCCGGTTGTTGCCGCCATCATCGCGGCGCCGCTGGCCCTGCCCCTGGTTCCCGCCGAAGTTTCCAGGAGGACCGGACCGGGGAGATGCCGCCCCGCCGCCGCCTGGCCCACGGCCCTTGCCACCGCGGCGCCGATTGCCGTCACGTGGCCCGTCATTGCGGGGCATCGGCGGCTGCAGATCGTTCGGCTCCTGCTCGTCCCCGTCGCTCTGGCCCGGCGCCGTGGCTTGCTCACCTGGACGGGCAGCGCCTGCGCCGGTGCGGTCGCGCGCCCCGCGCGACCTGTCGTTTGAGCGCTGGCCGCGGCCCTGGCGAGCGTCACCCGCAGCGTCGCCGCCTTGGGGCGTGGTTTTGGGACCCCGGGGATCGGCGCGGGACTCCGAACGCCCCACCGCGCTGGTCAGGGCCCAGATGTCACGCTCGTCGAGCTCTACAAAAGCACCACGCTTGAGGCCGCGCGGCAGCACCACGGCACCGTAACGGATGCGGATCAGGCGGCTGACCGCATGGCCAACAGCTTCGAACATGCGGCGAACCTCGCGGTTGCGCCCTTCCGAGATCGTCACCCGATACCAGCAGTTGGCACCCTCGCCGCCGCCTGCCTCAATGCTGCTGAACTGCGCCGGCCCATCGTCGAGCTGCACACCTTCGAGCAGGCGCTTTTTCTCCTCGTTGTTCAACGCGCCCAACACACGCACGGCATATTCGCGCTCCAGGCCGAAGCGGGGGTGCATCAGTTGATTGGCCAGTTCGCCCGAACTTGTCAGCAGCAACAGTCCTTCGGTATTCAGATCGAGCCTTCCCACCGACTGCCATTTGCCTTGGAACAGCTTGGGCAGGCGGCGAAAAACAGTGGGCCGATTCTGCGGATCATCATGCGACACCACCTCGCCCGAAGGCTTGTGGTAAGCAATGACGCGCGGCGGCGGGGGGTCAATGCGCACGCGGATCGGCTTGCCGTTGACCTTGACGGTGTCGCCAAACTGGATGCGCTGGCCGATGTGCGCGGGCTCGGCATTGACGGAAATTCGCCCTTCGAGGATCAGCTGCTCCATCTCGAGCCGCGATCCCAGACCGGCCTGCGCCAATACCTTGTGCAGCTTGGGCGTTTCCGGCTGGGGCAACAACACCCGCTTGGGCAACTCCAGCTCGACATCTTCCTCGTCCGCATCAAACTTGCCGGTGACAACATCGTCGAAGCGGTTGGCCGGCACCGCTTGCGCCTGCACCGCTCGAGCCGTCGCGGCGATCTCGCCAGCGGCCTCATCAGCTATCAAATCCGTACCTGCTGGCGCTTGCTGAACAAGGGCTGGAGCCACTTTTGACTCTTCAATCTGGTCGGCCGGGACGGCCGAAGCCGGATTGTCGTTGGAGTTCATGCGATGTCCGCTCAGGGGTGTGGATCTGTGAATGCCTGGCCGTCAGGCGGGGCTTTCTGCAAACTATCAAGGTCTGCCGTTTCGGCAGGGCTGGCGGCGGCCCACGCTGCCTCTGGGTCGGTGGGCGAAACAAGGTCGGCGGCGTCATGGCCAGCACCGCAGGTAGATTCTTCCAGCGCCGGGGTTTGTTCGCCGCTGACCGGACCTGCCAGGCCGAACTCGATCTGTTCCAGCATGGAGGCTTGGCCGTCGGCGCTGTCCATGGCTGGCAACTGATCAAGCGATTCGACGCCCAGATCGTCCAGAAACTGGCGCGTTGTCGCATACAGGCCGGGACGCCCCACGGTTTCGCGGTGGCCAATAACCTCCACCCAGCCGCGATCTTCCAATTGCTTGAGCAGCAGGCTGTTGATGGTCACACCGCGGATATCTTCCATGTCCCCGCGCGTTACCGGCTGGCGGTAGGCAATGATGGCCAGCGTTTCCAGCGTGGCGCGCGTGTAGCGCGGCGGCTTTTCAGGGTGCAGGCGATCCAGGAACTCGCGCATGTCAGGACGGCTCTGAAAACGCCAGCCGGTCGCCACATGCACCAGCTCCACGCCCCGCCCCGCCCAGTCATCCTGCAGGTCCTCAAGCAGCAGCTTCAAGGTGTCAGCCGTGACCGCCCCGTTGAACAAACCACCCATGTCGCGCACAGGCAGCGGCTGCTGAGCGCAAATAAGTGCCGTTTCGAGGACGCGCTTCGCATCCGTCGTATTCATGGTCTTGGTTCCGAAAGTAAACGAGATAAAGGCGCCTGGCAGCGCAATTCACATTCATGCGCAACCACTTTATCAGGGGGCACCATGTGCGGGTAGCAGAAAACTACTGGCTTGGATTGTATCCCAGCCCCACCGCAGCGACGGCGGCGGCCAGATCGGCAGGTAGCGGCGACAGGAATTCAAGCGCCTCGCGCGTCACCGGGTGTTCAAACGCAAGTCGGCAGGCATGCAGCGCCTGGCGCTGCAGCCCGGCAGCCGGCCGGCCGCCATAGACCTCGTCCGACACGATCGGATGGCCAATCGAAGCCATGTGCACCCGGATTTGATGGGTGCGCCCGGTCTGCAGCCTGCAGCGCACCAGGCAAAACCCGCCCTCGCTCGCCAGCCTGAAGATTCCCGTGGAGGCTGTTTTTCCGGCGTTTTTGTCCATATCCACCACCGCCATGCGCAGCCGGTTGCGCGGATCGCGTCCAATCGGCGCGTCCACCTGCCGCGAAGCCGGCCCTTGCCAGTCGCCGTGCGCCAGCGCCAGATACTCGCGGCTGACGGTTCTGGCCGCAATCATGGCGACCAGCTGATCCATGACCTGGCGCTTGCGGGCTACCACCATCAAACCGCTGGTGTCCTTGTCCAGCCGGTGCACGATGCCGGCGCGCGGAAGCAGGCTGGCCTGCGGATCACGGCCCAGCAGGCCGTTGAGCAGCGTACCGCTCCAGTTGCCGGGCGCCGGGTGCACTACCAGCCCGGCCGGCTTGTTGACGACCAGCAGGAACTCGTCGTCAAAAACAATCTCCAGCGCCATGGTTTCAGGCTTGAAGGCCTGGCTTTGCGGCGTGGGTTTGAGTTCTATCCGGAGCTCGTCACCTGCTTTCACCTTGGCCGAGACCTTGGTGATGGTGGCGCCTTTGAGCTGCACCACTCCGGCTTCGATCAACTGCTGCAAATAACTGCGGGAAAACTCGGGCACGATACCCGCCAGCGCGCGATCAAGGCGTTCGCCATGGCTGCTGGCTGGCACCATCACTTGACGCAGTTCGACGCCAGCGCCAGCCTCCAGCTCGTCCGCGATCTCGTTGGAAAGCACGTCCGCGGCATTGGCGCTCGATATAATCAATTTGCTTTGTACAGAATCAGTCATTAACAGGATCAATTGCGATGTTTTCCACCAAATTATCGGTTGTTCCGGCCACGGCCCCTTTCGCGGCGGTCCTCTTGGCCTGCGTCTTTGTGCTTTCGGCCTGCTCCTCCACGGCCGTGAAAGACCCGACCGCCGCCTGGAGCCCGAACAAGATTTACGCAGAAGCCAGGGACGAAGCGAACTCCGGTGCCTATGACAAGGCCATTCCCCTGTTCGAAAAACTCGAAGGCCGGGCCGCTGGCACGCCGTTGGCCCAGCAGGCGCAGCTTGAAAAAGCCTACGCCCAGTACAAGGGCCGCGAACAGGCTCAGGCACTGGCCACGCTGGACCGCTTCATGAGGCTGCATCCGGCCAGCCCTGCGATTGACTATGCCCTGTACCTCAAGGGCCTGGTCACCTTCAACGAAAACCTGGGCCTGTTCAGCTTCCTGTACAAGCAGGACCTGTCCGAGCGAGACCAGAAAGCCGCGAAGGAATCGTTCGAAGCCTTCAAGGAACTGGCTAACCGCTATCCCGATTCGAAATACACCGCAGACGCGCGCCTGCGCATGACCTACATCGTCAATTCATTGGCCCAGTATGAAGTCCATGTTGCCCGTTATTACTACGCCCGTGGTGCCTATATTTCGGCCATCAACCGCGCCCAGACTGCATTGACCGACTACCGTGACGTGCCGGCGCTGGAAGACGCGCTGTTCATCCTCTACAAGTCCTACGACGCGCTGGGCATGGCCCAACTTCGCGACGATACCCGACGCGTGCTGGAAAAAAGCTACCCGAAGAGCGAGTACCTGACCAAGGGCTTCAGGTCTGTGGAGACGCCGTGGTACCGCTTCTGGTAAGCAGGTCCAGCCGCTCGTTCAGTTCTTCTTCTGATGTCAGGCGCTGCATCGCGGGCAGCGCACGCAGCAAGCGCTTGCCGTAGCCCATGACGGCCAGTCGGCTGTCGCAGACCACCAGCACCCCCTGGTCCGTCTCACGGCGGATCAGCCTTCCGGCTCCCTGTTTCAGCGCTACGGCGGCTTCCGGAAGGAAGTAGTCGTTAAAGGCGCTTTTGCCTTCGGACTCGAGCGCCCGGGACTTCGCCTCCACCATGGGGTCGTTGGGTGGCGGGAAGGGCAGCTTGTCGATGATCAGCAGTTGCAAGGCCTCGCCCGGCACGTCGATGCCTTCCCAGAAGGACGCAGAAGCCACCAGAACGCAGCCGCGCCCGCCCTCATGGTCAGCCTGGCGGAAGCGCTCGATCAACACACGTTTGGGCATCGCGCCCTGCACCAGGACCTCAATCTCCGCCGAATTCTCAAACGCTGCCTGCAGGGCTTCGCCGATGGCGCGCAGGGCCCGCAACGTGGTGGTCAGCACCATCGTGCGCCCGCCCAGCCGGCGAGCCCAGGCGGCGGCAGATGCGGCCACAGCCGCTGTGTGCGCGGGGTCGCCGGGCTTGGGGAAGCTCTGCGGCACATACAAGGCCGCCTGCCGCGCATAGTCGAACGGGCTGCCGACCCGCAGCACAGTGGCCTCCGTCAAACCGCAGGGCTGCGTGAACCAGCTCAGGCGCTCGTCATCGCCCAGGGTGGCCGATGTGAATATCCAGGACTTGGCCGCAGCCTTTTCATCCGCAAACACGCTGGCCTGAATGGCCTGGGCAATGTCCAGCGGCGACTCCACCAGTCGCATTTGCGTACCCACGTCCAGCCAGCGGACACCCCCCGGTGCCGGGGATCCGGAGAAAGCCTGTGCACGGTCTGCCAGCTCTGCCGCGCGTTCGTGCAGGCGCACGAAGTCAGGCGCGATTTCACTGACGGTATTCAGGGCTTCGCATGCACCCAGCAGCGAGGTGCCGACAGCTGCAAGTGCAGCAGACCACTCAATGGCGTTCAGTCCCTCGGGCGCAGCATCGGTCCAGCGCAGCTTGCTGCCTGGGTAGGCCTTGCCCACGCACAGGCGCAGGTCGCGTGCCGCATGCTCAGTCGCTCCCGCCAGCGTTTGCCAATCCGCCAGCCCGCGCGCCAGTTGCAGGCCGGTGCCCAGCATGTCTCGGGAAAAATCAAGCAGTTGCCCCGTCGACAGGTTTTTCCCCAGAAACTGCACGCCTGTTTCATTGAGCTGGTGGGCCTCGTCAAAAATGGCGATACGCACGGTCGGAAGCAATTCGGCAACGCCCGATTCACGCACCGCCAGGTCCGCAAAAAAAAGATGATGGTTGATGACCACCACGTCGGCGGCCAGCGCTTCGCGGCGGGCGTGGTTGACATGGCAGGCCCGGAATCGGGGGCATGGGGACCCCAGGCAGTTCTCGCGCGTGGACGTCACCCAGGGAATCACCGGCGACCGTTCATCGAGGCCAGGCAGTTCCGCCAGATCACCGGTGTTGGTCACCCGCGCCCACTCCTCCACCTTGGCAAGCGCGCGCAGGGAGCTGCGTTCGGGAAAGGCCGCGTCATGTCGCGCCATCTCCATCCGGTGCAGGCAGAGGTAGCTGCCACGACCCTTGAGCAAAGCTGTGCTCACAGGCACTCCCAGCGCTTTCACCAGGGCCGGCAGGTCACGCCCGAACAACTGGTCCTGCAGCGCCTTGGTGGCGGTGGACAGCAGCACGCGCTCGCCGCTGAGCAGCGCCGGCACCAGGTAAGAAAAGGTTTTGCCAACCCCGGTGCTGGCCTCCACCACCAAGGGATAAGCCCCCTCAATCGCGCTCGCCACGGCCAGCGCCATCTCGGTCTGCCCACTGCGGGAAACAAAGTGTTCAGCGGCGCGCGACAACACCCCGTCAGGGGCGAACGCCGCCAGGACTTGGGAAGCCAGGCTCATTTGAGAACCTCCGCCTTGCAGGCTGCGGTGTTCGCCTTGGGAACGGCCCGGCGGCTCATTGGAGAACCTCCGCCTTGCAGGCTGCGGTATTCGCCTTGGGAAGGGCCCGGCGGCTCATGCAGGTTCAGGGGGGTCTAGGGAAAGCTCGAGCTGGGAAATCTGGTCGCGCAGCAGCAGGCGGCGCTTTTTCAGGCGTCTGAGCATCAACTCGTCAATCGGTATCGCATGCGATGTGATGTCCACCAGGGCATTGAGGTCAGCATGTTCGATCTTGAGTTCAATCAGGCGGCGCTCCGGGGAGTGTAAATTTAAGTCCAAGGTTTTTTATCCGCGCGGTCTGCTTCGTCTGATAATACGTCGATTACGGAGATAAATCGAGCCCACATGGCTCGACCCACGCCAAGATGTCCAAAGGTTATCGAATCACAGCGTCCACCGGGATCCACAAGGGAGATCGCGACTACCAGCAGGACCAGGTCGCCCTGCTCAGCCACCCACGCATTGCCGGCTGCATGCTGGCCATCGTGGCCGACGGCATGGGCGGACGAAGCGGCGGACGCAAGGCCTCGGACCAGGTCATGATGACCGCCAAACAGCTGTTCGAGCGTTATGCACCGGCCAGCGATGACGCGGCGTCCATGCTCAAGCAACTGGTGGAAGAGGCACACACGGTGATCAAGCTGACGGCCATTTCTGCCGAACAGGAACCGCACAGCACGCTGGCCGCCTTTTTGATCAACCCCGCCGGTGATTGCCACTGGGTGCATGCCGGCGATTCACGCGTTTACCAATTTCACGGTACCAAACTTGTCAAGCGGACCATCGACCACTCCTATGTTCAAACCCTGGTCGACAAGGGCGAGATCAGCGAGGAAGAAGCCAACGTGCATCCACAGTCCAACATCCTGATGGGGTGCCTGGGTACCGACGAAGGGCCACCCGTCACCCAGCACTTCATACCGCAACTGCGCCCCGGGGACGCGTTGATCGCCTGCAGCGACGGCGTGTGGCACTACTTCAGCCCCAATGAAATCGGCTCCGCGCTGTCGATGCTGTCACCGCGGGAAGCGACAGAGTTTTTGATTCAGAAGGCCCGGTCGCGCGCGCACGGCGGTGGGGACAATCTGTCGCTGGTCATCGTCAAGCTGGAAGCCCTTGAGTAAAGCCGCTTACTGCGGCGCGGGCAAGGGCTTGGCAGGGGGTTTGGTTTGCTCGCGCTGCTGCTTCTCGCGGCTGGCCTTTCGCTCCATCACCTCCTGCTGTTTTTCGTTGTACTTGACGACCTCATCTGCAACGGCCGCCTTTTTCTCAGCGCGGGTCTGAGCCCTTTCAGCAGAGCCCTTGGCCTTACTGGCTGCTTCAGCGGCATTGATCGACTCGTTTTGCTTGATGTCGATGCGCTCGTCCGCCTTCTTTTCCGAACGTTCCTGACGTTGCTGGGTATCCTGCAGCGCTTTGGCGCGGCGCTCGGCGGCCTGCTGCTGCACTTCCAGCGAAGATTTTTCCTCTGTCTTGCGAATCTGCCCGACCGCCTGCAGCTTGCGCTTCTGGTCGCCAAGCGCCACTTCCCGTTGCCGCAATTCGGTCATGGCCTCACGGCGCTGCGGCTTGATGTCGTTGAGGCAACTATTGACGAAGAATTTCTTGTAACACAAAGCTTCCTCTGCGTCGAATTTAGCCTCGAGCGCTACACGCTCGGTGTTGATGCGCTGTTGCTCGCGATCAACAGCAGCCGCCAACAAATCGTCAGCGGGCTGCGCCACCACCGGCAGGGCCAGCCCTGCCGCGAACAACAGGAGAAACAGTTTTTTCATGTCAGTGTCGTATCCACGTTTCTGCGCTCCAGCGCCAGGAACTCTGCGGACTGCATTTCATTGAGTCTTGAAATCGTCCTCGCAAACTCATGGGCCAAGGGGCCTTCGGTGTACAACGCCTCAGGCGCCACCTCGGCCGACATGATGAGTTTGACACGCCGGTCGTAAAGAACATCCACCAGCCAGGTAAAGCGCCGCGCTTCCGAAGCCATGCGAACCGGCATATGCGGCACATCGCTGAGCAGCACCGTATGGAACTGGCTCGCAATTTCGAGGTAATCGTTTTGCGAACGCGGCCCGCCACACAGAGTCTTGAAGTCAAACCACACCACGCCACCAGCCTTGCGTCTCGCCTGAATCTTCCGCGACTCGATATGCAAAACCGGTGACTCATCCTGGGACTCGGCCAGGCGCACAAAAGTTTCTGTCATCTCAGCGTCTGCCTGCGGGCCGAGCGGCGTGTGGTACAGCCGCACCTGCTCCAGCGTGCGCCGACGGTAATCCGTACCATTGTCCACACTCAGCACTTCCAGGTTTTCCTTGAGCAGCTCAATCGCCGGGAACACACGCTCCCGGTGCATGCCGTTCGGGTACAGGTCGTCGGGGTGAAAGTTGGAGGTGGTGACAAACCCCACGCCGTTGTCGAACAGGGCCGTCAAGAGCCGGTGCAGGATCATGGCGTCGGTGATGTCGGCCACATGAAACTCGTCAAAGCAGATGAGCCGGTAACGCTTGGCCATCTGCCGGCCCAGCTCGTCGAGCGGGTTAGCCATGCCCTGCAGGTCGCGCAACTCCCGGTGAACTTCACGCATGAACTCGTGAAAATGCAGCCGCGTCTTGCGCTTGATCGGCACTGCGTTGTAAAAGCAGTCCATCAGGAAGCTCTTGCCGCGCCCCACGCCACCGTGCATGTAAACCCCACGCGGGATCTCGGGCCGGTTGATCAGCTTCTTGAGCGGGTTGGAACGCTTGGCCTTGAACGCCGCCCACTCGGTGGCACAGCGCTCCAGCGCATCGACCGCGCGCAACTGCGCCGGGTCGCTGGCATAACCACGTGTTTTGAGCTCAGACTCGTACGCCGAACGCACAGACATTGCTGATGTTTTTCCAGGCCCGGATCAGAAGTTCAGCGTGCGTTTGTCAACGGCCAGGGCCGCTTCCTTGGTGGCTTCACTGAGCGAAGGATGGGCGTGGCAAATCCTGGCGATGTCTTCCGCGCTGGCGCGGAACTCCATCGCCACTACACACTCGGCAATCAGTTCGCTGGCCATGGGACCGACAATATGCACGCCCAAAATTTCGTCGGTCGCGGCGTCAGCCAGCATCTTGACCATGCCCGTGGTGTCACCCAACGCCCGGGCGCGGCCGTTGGCCATGAAGGGGAAGGTACCGGCCTTGTAGGCGCGTCCGGCGGTCTTGAGCTGTTCCTCGTTCTGACCCACCCATGCAATCTCGGGGTTGGTGTAAATCACCCAGGGGATGGTGTTGAAGTTGACATGGCCGTGCTGGCCGGCGATGCGCTCGGCCACCGCCACGCCCTCTTCCTCGGCCTTGTGCGCCAGCATGGGGCCACGCACGACGTCGCCGAGCGCCCAGACGTTGGCCAGGTTGGTCTTGCACTCGTCGTCCACCACCACCGCGCCGCGTTCGTCGAGCTTGAGGCCCACAGCTTCCGGATTCAGCCCCGTGGTGTTGGCCACCCGTCCGATCGAGATGATGAGCTTGTCCACGTCGAGGGTCTGCGCGCCGCCCTTGGCGTCGGTGTAAGCCACTGAAACGCCCTTCTTACCGGCTTTGACCTCGCCGACCTTGACGCCCAGTTCTATTTTCAGGCCCTGCTTGTCAAACGCCTTTTTGGCTTCCTTGGCGATTTGCTGGTCCACCGCGACCAGAAACGTCGGCAGGCCTTCCAACACGGTCACCTCGGCACCCAGACGACGCCAGATCGAACCCATCTCGAGGCCGATCACACCGGCGCCGATCAGGCCCAGCTTCTTCGGGACGGCTCCGATGCGCAAAGCGCCGTCGTTCGACAAAATGTTTTCCTCATCAAACGGCGCTCCCGGCAAGGCGCGCGCGCTGGAACCCGTGGCCACGATGATGTGTTTACCAGCGATCGTTTCTTCCACCACCTGTCCTGAGCTTGTCGAAGGGGCCACCTTGATCTCATACAGGCCGTCCTTGGCTGCAGAAAAGGAGCCCCGGCCATGAAAGAAGGTGACCTTGTTCTTTTTGAACAGGTAAACGATGCCATCGTTGTTCTGCTTGACGACGGTGTCCTTGCGAGCCAGCATCTTCGCCACATCCAGACCCAGGCCCTTGACCTCGATGCCATGCTCGGCAAAGTGGTGGCTGGCGTGGTCGAAATGCTCCGACGATTGCAGCAAGGCTTTGGACGGGATGCAGCCTGTGTTGGTACAGGTGCCGCCCAGGGCCGGGCCGCCCTTGGCGTCTTTCCACTCGTCGACACAGGCCACGTTGAAACCCAGCTGGGCGGCGCGGATGGCCGCAATGTAGCCACCAGGACCGCCACCGATGACGATCACGTCGAATTGTCTGGACATGCTGCGCTCCTTAGATGTCAAACAAAAGACGCGCCGGATCTTCCAGCGCTTCCTTCATCGCCACCAGGCCCAGCACGGCTTCGCGGCCGTCCACGATGCGGTGGTCGTAACTCATGGCCAGGTAGTTCATCGGGCGCACCACAATCTGGCCGTTTTCAACGACGGCGCGGTCTTTGGTCGCGTGCACGCCCAGAATCGCGGACTGCGGCGGATTGATGATGGGGGTGGACAGCATGGAGCCGAAAACGCCACCGTTGGAGATCGAGAAGGTGCCTCCGGTCATCTCTTCAATGCCGAGCTTGCCGTCGCGTGCCTTGGTGCCGTACTCGGCAATCTTCTTTTCGATGTCGGCAAAACTCATCTGGTCGGCGTTGCGCAGGATGGGCACCACCAGGCCACGCGGTGAGCCGACGGCAATGCCGATGTCGAAGTAACCGTGGTAGACGATGTCATTGCCATCCACCGACGCGTTGAGCACCGGGTATTTCTTCAGCGCGTGCACAGCCGCCTTGACGAAGAAGCTCATGAAGCCGATCTTGGTACCATGTTCTTTTTCGAACTTTTCCTGGAAGCGCTTGCGCATTTCCATCACGGGTGCCATGTTGACCTCGTTGAAGGTCGTCAGGATGGCGTTGGTCGATTGCGACTGCAACAGGCGCTCGGCAATCCGGGCGCGCAGGCGGCTCATGGACACGCGCTGCTCGGGGCGCTCGCCCAGATCGCTGGTTTTGGCCGGGGCCAAAACTTGAGGCAAGGAAGTGGTTGGAGCCCTCGTCGGTATTGCGCTAGTCGCTATTGATTTAGTAGCAGGTCCGGACGCCACGGCACCCAGCACATCACCCTTGGTGACACGGCCGTCCTTGCCGGTGCCGGGTACCGAGCCGGCGGCCAGCTGGTTGTCGGCCATGAGCTTCGCGGCGGAGGGCATCGCCACACCGGCCATCGAGCCACCAGCCGTTGCGGGAGCCGACACCGGCGCAGCAGCAGCAGGCGCGGGCGCTGCGGCTGCCGGTGCAGCGGAAGCGACTTTGCCTTCGGTGTCAATTTTTGCAATCAGCTGGTCTGCAGTCACGGTGCCGCCGTCGGCGACCAGAATTTCGGCCAGGACGCCGGCAGCCGGTGCCGGCACTTCCAGCACGACCTTGTCGGTTTCGATCTCGATCAGGATCTCGTCGATGGCGATCGCGTCGCCGACTTTTTTCTTCCATTGCAGCATGGTCGCCTCGGCAACGGACTCGGACAACTGGGGAACTTTAACTTCTACGGTAGCCATGTGATTCTTTCGGTAGGGAGTTCTGGGCTGGCCTGCCCGGTGGGCATGCAGCCGCTTCTTGCTTCTTATTTGGTCAGGATGAAGCCCTTGAGCTTGCCGAAAGCACCGTCCACCAGCGCCTTCTGCTGCTCCTGGTGCAGGTGCGAATACCCGACGGCCGGCGAGGCGGACGCCGCGCGGCCTGAATAACCCAGTTTTTGTCCGTCAGACATGTTTTCGTGGATGTAGTGCTGCACAAAGAACCAGGCGCCCTGGTTTTGCGGCTCGTCCTGGCACCACACGATATCGGCAAGATTCGGGTACTTTTTGAGTTCAGTGGCAAAGGCCTTGTGCGGGAACGGATAGAGCTGCTCGACACGCAGGATGGCCACATCGTCATCGCCTTTTTCCGAGCGCTTTTTGGCCAGGTCGTAATACACCTTGCCGGAGCACGCAATCACACGCTTGACCTTGTCGGCCTTGAGGCTGCCGCTGTCAGGAATCACCGTCTGGAAACCGCCCTTCGTGAATTCGCTGAGCGGGGAAGTGGCGTCCTTGTTGCGCAGCAGTGACTTGGGCGTCATGATGATCAGCGGCTTGCGCAGGTTGCGCACCATCTGGCGGCGCAACACGTGGAAGATCTGCGCGGCGGTCGTCGGCTGCACCACCTGCATGTTGGTGTCGGCGGAAAGCTGCATGAAACGTTCCAGGCGGGCTGAGCTGTGCTCCGGGCCCTGGCCCTCATAGCCGTGCGGCAGCATCAGCGTGATGCCGTTGACACGGCCCCATTTGACTTCACCCGAAGCAATGAACTGGTCGATGACGACCTGCGCGCCGTTGACAAAGTCGCCGAACTGCGCCTCCCAGATCACCAGCGTGTTGGGGTCGTTCGACGCGTAGCCGTACTCGAAGGCGAGCACGGCTTCCTCGGACAGGATGGAGTCGATGACCACAAACGGTGCCTGGTTCTCGGCGACGTTCTGCAGCGGCACGTAGGTGCCGGTGTCCCATTTTTCACGGCTCTGGTCATGAATGACCGCGTGGCGGTGCGTGAACGTACCGCGCCCGCAGTCCTCACCCGACAGCCGCACCGGGTAACCACTGGCCACCAGCGAGGCGAAGGCCATGTGTTCGCCCATGCCCCAGTCCACCGGAATGTCGCCGCGGCCCATCGCGGCACGGTCGTCATACACCTTTTTGACCAGTTGGTGCGCCGTGACCGTGGCAGGAATCGTGCTGACTTTCTCGGCCAGGCGTTTCCATTCAGCCATCGGAATGGCGGTGTCGCCGGCGTCGGTCCATTTTTTGCCGAGATAAGGACTCCAGTCCACCGCGTAATTGCTCTTGAAATTGGTGAGCACCGGATCGAACGTGCTTTTGCCGGCGTCCAGCGCGGCACGCACCGCCTTGACCATGTCGTCGCCCAGCGTCTCGCCCATGCCCTGGGCCGACAGCTTGTCGGCGTACAGCCTGCGCGTGCCGGGGTGCTGGGCAATTTTCTTGTACATCAGCGGCTGGGTCAGCGCGGGCGTGTCCTGCTCGTTGTGGCCGAGCTTGCGAAAGCAGATGATGTCAACCACCACGTCTTTCTGGAACGCCATGCGGAACTCCAGTGCGAGCTGGGTCGCCAGTACCACGGCTTCCGGGTCGTCGCCGTTGACGTGCAGCACCGGGGCTTCGATCATCTTGACAACGTCGGTGCAGTACAGGCTGGAGCGGCTGTCGCGCGGGTCACTGGTGGTAAAGCCGATCTGGTTGTTGATGACGAGATGGACCGTGCCGCCGGTGGAGTACCCACGCGTTTCGGCCAGTGCCAAGGTTTCCATGACCACGCCCTGCCCGGCAAAGGCCGCGTCGCCGTGCACCAGCACTGGCAACACTTGCAGGCCCTTGGGGTCGGCACGGCGGTCCATGCGGGCACGCACCGAGCCCTCCACCACCGGGTTGACGATTTCCAGGTGCGAAGGGTTGAAAGCCAGGCTCAAATGGACCGGCCCGCCGGGCGTGGTGACATCCGAGCTGAAGCCCTGGTGGTATTTGACGTCGCCGCTGGGCAGTTCTTCCGGGGCGGTGTGGTCAAACTCGGCAAACAGGTCGGCGGGCACCTTGCCCAGCGAATTGACCAGAACATTGAGGCGGCCGCGATGCGCCATGCCGATCACGATTTCCTTGATGCCTATGCTGCCGCTGCGCTGGATCAGCTCGTCCATGCTGGCGATGAAACTTTCGCCGCCTTCGAGCGAGAAACGCTTCTGACCGACGTATTTTGTGTGCAGGAAGCGCTCCAGGCCCTCCGCCGCGCTCAGGCGGTCCAGAATGTGGAGCTTTTTTTCTTTGGTGAAATTGGGCTTGCTGCGGATGCTTTCGAGCTTTTGCTGCCACCAGCGCTTCTGGCCCTGGTCGGTCATGTACATGTACTCGGCGCCAATCGTGCCGCAATAGGTTTCGCGCAGCGCATTGAGCAGCTCGCGCAGACTCATGGTTTCCTTGCCGAAGAAGGTGTTGCTGGTGTTGAACACCGTTTCCTGGTCGGCGTCACTGAAACCGTAAAACGAGGGGTCGAGTTCGGGAATAGGGTCACGCTCGGCGCGTTTGAGCGGGTCCAGGTCGGCCCAGCGCGCGCCAACGTTGCGGTAGGCGGCAATCAGCTGCTGTACCGCCGTGGGTTTGCGACCCAATTCCGAGTCAGCGCCGCTGGCAACAACCACCCGGGTCTGGCCTTGCTTGGCACGTTCGGCAAAGGCATTGACGACCGGCAGGTGCGGCACGTCCCGGGCATTGCTGCCATCGACGGCGGGGAAGTTTTGCAGGGCGTCAAAATACTCGCGCCAGTTGTCCGGCACGCTGCCAGGGTTGGCGAGGTAGTTTTCGTACATCTCTTCGACATAGGGCGCATTGCCGCCGAAGAGATAGGTATTGCCTTGATAGGCCGAATAGACGGACGACGCCGCCGGTATGGAACTCATTACGCTGACCTCCGTTTCCCTTGGGGAAACATTAGCTGGCCACACGGGATGTGGCTGGTTGATTAACCTTCCGCAACACGGCTTGACCGATTAGCGGATGCGACTGTGGCAAGGAAGGGCCTTCAGAAACTGGCTCAATTGTGCCACCGAATCCCTCAACGGCGAACCCCGGCACCCACAACGGCGCCCGGGTTTTGTCATTAACGCGCCATCCCTGCAGCGCGGATGTGGCTGAGGAACGCCTCAGGCCAGGCCCGGGTTTCCCGCCACGCCGATCAGGCGGGGCACATTGAGATTCGGTGGCCTGATAATTTTTTTGGCCTGGAGGTAGGTCTCGACGACCTCCCAGGCCGGTGGTCCGGCGTTTTTGCTGGCTTCGGCCACCGGTGCCCAGCCGGCGACCTTGTAAGTCTTGTCGGCTTCGATCAATTGCCCTTTCAGGCGCATGTTCTGGATGCGTGAGCCCATTTTGGCGCCCGGCTCGCAGGTGTAGGTCAGCCCGCCCACCCGCACCATGTCGCCGCCCTGCTGGTAATACGGATCGGGGTTGAACAGGTTGTCGCCCACGTCTTCAAGAATGGTCTTGATCATCTCGCCGCGGATGTCCGTCAGGGTGGTCCAGGGGTAGGTGATGGCGGTCTGGTCCATCACATGCTCACGCGTGATGGCCTGCCCCGGCAGCAGCGAAGTACCCCAGCGAAAGCCCGGCGAAAACGCGATGTCGGCGCCGCGCACTTCCATCAGGGCATCCAGGATCAACTGGTCAAACGTACCGTTGAAATTGCCCCGGCGAAACAGCGTGCCCTCGGTCACTGCGAGTTTTTCACCGAGTTTTGCCTCGTAGGGCGCGCGAATGCCTGCAATCAGCCGGCTCATGGCCGGATCGGCCGCCAGCAGCTTTGAAAACACGGGAAGCAGGCGGTACTTGAAGCCGACCACCTTCTTGTCCCTGACGTCCAGATCAAGCACGCCCAGAAACTTGCCGTTGCTGCCGGCATTGGTCACGATGGTCTGGCCGCCGGGATTTTTGACAATCACCGGCACCGGCACGCCGTCATGCGTGTGGCCGCCCAGGATGGCGTCGATGCCGGTGATGCGGGATGCCATCTTGAGGTCCACATCCATGCCATTGTGGCTAAGCAGCACCACTGCCTGCGCGCCTTTGGCGCGGGCCTCGTTGACGGTTTCCTGCATGTCGCTCTCGCGTATGCCGAAGGTCCAGTTGGGCGTGAGCCAGGCTGGGTTGGCAATCGGCGTGTACGGAAAGGCCTGGCCAACGATGGCCACGGCCACGCCGTTCATCTCCTTGATGACGTAGGGCTTGAACACCGGATCGCCGAAGTCGCTGGTCTTGACGTTTTGCGCGAGAAAGTCGATCTTGCCGGCAAAGTCCTTCTCGACAATGGTCTTGATGCGCTCCTCGCCATAAGTGAAATCCCAGTGGCCCGTCATCACGTCGACGCCCAGCAGCTTGGCCGCGTCCACCATGTCCTGGCCCTGCGTCCACAATGCGGTCGCGCTGCCCTGCCAGGTGTCGCCGCCGTCGAGCAGCAAGGCGCCCGGACGCCCTGCCTTGAGCTGCCTGACCAGCGTGGCCAGGTGAGCGAAGCCGCCGACCTTGCCATATTGTTTTGCAGCACGCTCGAAGTTCAGGTACGTGAAGGCGTGGGCCTCGGGGGTGTTGGCCTTGAGATGTGCCGCTTTCAGGAGATGCTCGCCCACCAGGTGAGGAAGTTTGCCCTGCATCGAGCCCACGCCGAGGTTGACGGAGGGTTCACGAAAGTAAACCGGCATCAATTGTGCATGGCAATCGGTCATGTGCAGCAAATGAACATTGCCCGAACGCGGCACGTTGTAAACCGTGCCTGCCTGCGCGGCGCTGGCCTCACGATGAAGCGGAAAACCAGCCGCCAGCGCGGCACCCATGACACTTGCAAACTCGCGGCGGGACAGATTCATGGCGTTGGCGATCCTGCCTGCGCATCAGGCCTGTGTTGAAATTACTATAAATTTGATAGCTGCCTGCGCCCGCTGGATAAGGGCTACAGGCAGAAATGACACTAAATCAGCGTCAAAATCACTTGTTCACCGGGGACTGCGGGTCCAGCAGCAGGGCCATGACATGGCGCAGCTGGGTTTCGTTCAGAATGCCGGCGTGCCCAAACCTCGGCATGCCGGAGCAGGCGTTGTAGGCCTTGGCATTCCAGAGCTTGCCCCAGGTGTAGTCCACGATGGGCTTGCTCTCTGCGGCGGCGGGGTTGGAGACACCGCGCAGCTTGCCGTAGTTGTACAGGCTGGGGCCGATGGAGCCGAAGGACAGCTCTTCCTTGCTGATCTGGTGGCAGTTGTAGCAGCTGCCGCCGTTGGCCGACCCGGCCGCATCGCTCCAGGTCATGCCGCGACCGTTCTGCGCAATCTTTTCGCCCTCTTTCCAGTCGCCGATGAGCTTGCCATCGGCGGGCATTTTCACGGTTTTCAGGTTGGCCTCCTCGATGGACTTGGCCAGCTTGTCGTCGAGTGCCGCGCCTTGCGATTCGGAGCAGGCCTTGTTGGACGCGTCCTGGTCCAGCCAGGCAGTTTTGGCGATGCCCTGGTCGCGGAACGAGGACTTCAGCACCTTCTGCGTGGCTTCGGCCACATCCTGCGGCGAAGGGCCGGTGGCGCAACTGGCGAGCAGGACCGTCAGGGCCAAAAGGCCGGCTTGCTTGTAGGTTTTTTTCATCATGCTTCCTGTTGTCTGGTCAACGCTTGAGGGCGGGCGCAGTCGAAACGCCGCCCTTGCCGTTCACCCCCATGTACACGCCCAACGCGATGGTGGCGTCAGACGCATAGCCGGGAAACGGAAAGCGCATCTGCCGGTAACAGTCGTTCAGGCGCCGCTGCATGCCCCAGAGGTCGCCGCTGGAGACACGGTAGGCCGGCCAGGCACCAAAGCCATCGCCGGCACCGGGATTTTTCGTCAGGTTGGGCAGATCCTGCAGACGCACCCGCTTGTTGTCCTCGCTATGGCAGGACGCGCAGGAGAAGTCGTACGGGCCGGCGCGCTGGAAAAACACCTGCTTGCCGACGGCGTACATCAGCTTTTCCTGGGCATGGGCCTGCGGCAGATTGAACTTCATGCCGCGCGACTCACCCGAAATGTAGGCGACCAGCGACTCCATGCTCTTTTGCTCATCCCGGCCAAACGGTGTTTTGGCAATCGCGTCGGCACTGAAACCCTGAAGCCTTTCCATACAGGTCAGCAGCCGTGATTCCAGGTCCTGCATCCGTGCAGTGTCCGCGAAATAACGCGGCAACTCGACAAAAGCGCCTTTGACCACGCCTGGCCCCTTGCCCAGGTCGCACTGCGCGAGGCTGGCGTTTTTGGGGCCGCGGGCCTGCTTCCACAAGGCTTCACCCCTGGCCTCGAACAGCTCGGCCGGGTTGCCGTCTGCCAGCATGGCGCGGTACTCGGCAATGCCCTGGGCAGTGGTCTTTTGCGCCCCCGCCAGCAGCGGCAGCAGGCTTAGCGCGCCCAGCCCCAACAGTTTCCAGTTCATCGTGTGCTCCTCGTTATTTTTCGGACAGCTTGCGGCCTGGATGGCTCAGGAAATGACGGCTTCGTCGGTGCGTTTGCCGCCCTTGTTGTCGGTCCAGTTGACGATGACTTTTTCACCCGCCTTGGCACCCTTGAAGCTGAACTGCATAAAAGGGTTCTTGGAAACCGCCGGCCCCCACTGGGCGCTCATGACGGTCTTGCCGTTGTGCATGGCCGTGATGTTCTGGATAAACCAGGCCGGCACGGTGTTGCCGGCGGCGTCCTTGCGCAGGCCGCTTTCCATCTCGTGGCTGACCAGCACACGCACCGTGGTTTTGTCGCCTTGGGCCTGTGCCCGGATTCTCATCGGATCTGACATGATTTTTTCCTTTCGATGTTTGTTGATTGCGTGTCGGCGTAGCGAGCGGCTGTCAGCCTGGGCGCGGGTGGCTGGAAACCGGAACGTACTTCAGGTACGTGAGGATTGCCAGACGGGTCCGCAACGACGGATCACAGTCGCACAATAGCCGACTAGCCACCGCAGCCGCCGAGGGTGACTTTCACTTCCTTGACCGAGTAGAAGAACTTGTCGCCGGCCTTGGCAAGTGCATACACGTTGGACGACTGGCCCATCTTGACGTTGGTCGACACGTTGGCTTCGGTGCCGGCGGGGATGTCGAACAGCGCGGCCAGCGCATTCGGGTTTTTCTCGACCACCAGGGCGAGCTGCGTGGTCCCGGCAATGTTGCTTTGCGCACCGACGCGCACGACGCTGCCGTTCTCGGCGATTTCGGGGGCCTGCAGGACGAGGTCTTTGCTTTCAACCGGGGCGCTGGTGGCACCCATGGCTTTGGCGGCTTCGGCCAGCGACTTGCTGTCGAAGGCTACCTTGTTCCACGCTGCTGCAGTTTGCGCCTGCGCCTGCGCGGGCGACAAGCCGGCCGAGGCGGCCAGGGCCAGCGCCGTGGCACCTGACCCGGTGGCTAAAAAATGACGACGTTCCATGGTCTGAACTCCTTTGGATGTAACTTCAACGTATTAAAAACTTGACTCGATTGGACACGAAAACCTCCGCCAGCGACAGGGTGTTTGTCCCAAGCCCGGCACCGCCGCACGCGCGCAACTCAAGGTGAAAAATCCCGTGCCAGCCACTGGGCAAGTTGCACGCTCTCCGCATCGCTCAGGGCTTGTGCGGGCATCGGGACGTTGCCCCAGACGCCCTGCCCGCCACCCTTGATTTTGCCCGAAAGGTAACTCACCGCGTCGGCACGGCCCTTGTATTTTCCCGCGATCTCCTTGAACGAGGGCCCGACCATTTTGCTGTCCATGCCGTGGCAGGCCAGGCAGGCATTTTTTTGCAGCAGGGGCATCAGGGTCGCAGTCACGGTGGCTCCGCCTGGCACTCGAGTTGCTCCTTTTTCAGGAGCTGCTTGCGCCCGTGAAATAAGGGCTGGAGCCGTTTTTGGCATCCAGCCTTCAGCCGCTGGCCGGTTTGTGTCGGCGCCCCGACTGGCGCCGATCAGGCGCGACTGCTCGACCAGCTGGCCGTGTGCATTGCGCGCGTAATCCGGAAGAAAACTTCTGACAGCGACCTCTTTTTTGCAGTCACGCATACATGCCGACCCCTGAACATCGGGGCCAGATCGGCCCCCCAGCTCGGTGCCCGGCCACATCGCGTGGGCCGTGGTCATGCCCTTGCGGTTGGGCAGACGCTGCTGCACCTCACGGATGTTGGCATCGGACAGCGTAAATTCCGCCGGGACGATGTTGCCGAGATTGAGGATGTAAGCCGTCAGGGCATACACCTCGTCGGCTGTCAGCGACTTCGGCGCGTTCCAGGGCATGGCGCGGTTGATGTAGTCCCACAGCGTGGACAACGTCGACACTTTCATCAGTGTGGTGCGTTGCGGCTGGTTGGCACCCGGCAGCAGGCTGTCGACACGGCCGCTGCGGATGTCCTCGGCCGTCGTGCCACCGGCAATCGGAGTGAAGATGTCGGAAGACTCGCCAAAACTGCCGTGGCAGGACGCACACTGTGCTTCCCACAAGACCTCCCCCTGGCGCACGCTGCCCTGGCCTTTGGGCAAGCCCTTGAAGTCGGGGCGGACGTCGATGTCCCAAGCCTTGATTTCGGCACTTGTTGCCGTGCGGCCTATCTGCGGAAATTTTTCCGCGGGACCGGCAGCCGACGCCGCACCCGTGAGCAAGGCAAGGGAGCACACCAGCGTAACTTCAAGCAAGTTGGACATTGCTGACCTCGCCGTTTTCCGTCAACGCCCAGGACTGGATGGCGTTGTTGTGATAGATGCTGCGGGACGCGCGCACCTTGCGCAACGCGCCATAGGTCGGCTGGATCTGTCCGGTGTCGTCTACCGCACGGCTCTGGAAAAAAGCTGGCTTGCCGTCCCAGACAAAGTCGCTGTTGAAGCGTGTCAGGCATTTGGACAGCACCGGCCCTTCAAGCCGCGCTGCTTTCCAGTTCCTGCCGCCGTCCACCGACACGTCCACACGTTTGATCTTGCCGCGCCCGCTCCAGGCCAGGCCCGTCACGGTGTGAAAGCCTTTTTCAAGCAACACCTGCCCGCCGCTGGGCGAGGTGATCACGCTTTTGACCTCCTGAATGCTGGTGTACTGCCGGTGCAGGCCGTCCGGCATCAAATCCACATAGTGGATGGTTTCGTCCTTGGTGCCATAAGGCATGTCGCCAAGCTCAATGCGGCGCAGGTACTTGACCCAGCTCACCCCCTGCACGCCTGGCACCACCAGGCGAAGCGGGTAGCCGTTTTCGGGGCGCAGCATCTCGCCGTTTTGCCCGTAAGCCACCAGCACCTGACCGTCCATGACCATGCTCATCGGGATGGTGCGCGTCAGGCCGGAGCCGTCGGCACCCTCGGCCAGCACAAATTTGGCACGCTTGAAATCGGCGCCGCACATCTCCAGCAAGGTGCGCAGTGGCACGCCGGTGAACTCGCTGCAACTGAGCATGCCGTGCGTGTATTGCACCGTCGGAACCGCCACATTGCCCCACTCCATGCCAGTGTTGGCGCCGCATTCAATAAAATACATGCGGCTGACGCTGGGCAAGCGCATCAACTCGTCCATGCCGAACACCATCGCCCGCTTGAGCATGGTGTGATCCGAGCCGTTGATCATCAAGCGGTGATTCGCCGGGTCAATATCCCACCAGCCCTGGTGGTGCCGCTCGAAATGCAGGCCGCTGGGCGTGATGATGCCGAACAGGCCCTGCAGGGGGGCGAAGCTCACGCTGGATTGCGGCACACGTGTCAGCCCCGGGCTTTGCCGCCGCTGCAGGTTGCTCTCCCACTCGCTGGGCAGACCGTAAGGGCGCGCCGCCACCGGCTGCCCCAGGCCCTTGCTGTGTGGCGGCAGATTGATGATGGCGGGGTCGTCCCCTGCTTGCGCCAGGGCGCGCTCCGCTACCATGGCACCGGCTGCCGCCGCCACCGCGCCTGCCAGGAAGCCGCGGCGACCAGAGCGAACCGCCTGAATCTGCTCCCGGCTCAGGAAGTTTTCCGGCGCACGCCGGATGAAACGGCTCAGCATGCGCAGCCCGGCAAATGGAGGAAGCTCATGCCTGCACTCCGGCAAGCCGCGCCGGCGACAGGCCTTGGTCGGCCGCCTCCGGCTCATCGAGCTCAATCGCAATCTGGGTGCAGACGCTGCGGCACAAGGCCACGGCTTTTTCACTCTGGACGCGGTAGATGACCTGCGTGCCTTCCTTGCGTTTGGCCAGCACACCGGTGCGGTACAGCACTGCCAGATGCTGCGACAAATTCGGTTGCGTGGTGTCGATTTCCGCCAGCAATTCGCTGACCGACTTTTCGCGCTCACACAGCGCGCTGAGCACACGCAGGCGCATTGGCGTGGCTAAGACGGCAAACAGTTCTGCTGCCAGTTCAAAAACCCGTCCCTGCTCTGACTTGGCCCCGGCCTGAATCATCTGGCTCATGACAACACTCTAAATATAAGTAATAACTGATATTAAAGTCACCTTAAGACGCTGTGCCAATCGGGCATACCCTTAGCCTGACCTGGCGTTTGGCCCGCGCACCGCCCAAGTGCATGTCCGCGGGAGTGGCGCATACCCGCAACAGCGGCTGCCATGGCGCGGACTTAGTACTCAAAAGTCACCGGAAAAAACTCGGTTTTCCCCCACGCCGTGCTATAAAACCCTGACTGGCCTGTGGTTGTTACCAATCCAAACGTACTATGTTTTTAAAACGGTTTCTTTCCCTGCCCCTCAGCGCGTGCGCGGCGGTCCTGTTGCTGGCCGGCACCGCGTACGCGGAAGTGGATGCACTGGTCCGCGAGTCATTGGCGCTGGTCGAACAAGGCAAGGCCCGGCAGGCGTTTGACCGGCTTGCCGCCGTTGAAACCGAGCGCGCGGGGGACCCTGACTTTGACACCGTGCTGGGCATCGCCGCCAATGAAACCGGCCAGTTCACACGCGCGGTCTTCGCACTGGAGCGCGCCCTGACCGTGCAACCGGGCAATGCACGCGCCCGCGCCGAGCTGGGCCGTGCCCTGTTTTCACTGGGAGACAACCTGGCCGCGCGCCAGGTGTTGCAGGAAACAAAACGGGAGGGCATGCCGCCTGAAGCCGCGCGGAAAATAGACGAGTTCTTGCAGGCCATTGATCGCAATGAAGAGGCTGCCCGCTCGTCCATACGCGGCTATGTGGAAGCCAGCATGGGCACGGACAGCAACATCAACAGCGGCCCCAGCAATGCCAACGTCGCCGTGCCGTCACTGGGCGGCTTGGTTCTGACGCTTGGACCCACTGGCGTCAAGCTGAAAGACGATTTTTACACTGTTGGAGCCGGCATCTCCGGTCGGTTTGTCATTGACCCGCGCCTGTCCGTGATTGCGAGCGCGTCCGGCAACTACCGCTTCAACAACGACTTCAACGACTTCGACACCAACCAGTTCGACGTCAGCGTGGGCGCGAACTACAAGATCGACAAGGACGAGTTCACGGCCGCTGTGCAGGCCGGGGCCTTCTCCGCCGACAACCGCGGCGTGCGGGACCAGCGCGGCGTGGTGGGCGAATGGACCCATCGCCCGGACGCCGCCAGCCAGTGGGGCACTTACCTGCAGCTGTCCACGCTGCGTTACCCTGGACAAAACCTGCGCGACGCTGAGCGTCGTGTATTGGGAACCTCTTACGCCAGGGCATTTCGCAGCGGGCTGCTGGCCTTTGGCGGCGCCTATCTGGGGACAGAAAATGAACGTGCCGCTGGTGTGCCGCACCTCGGCCACCATCTGGCAGGCCTGCGTGTCGGCCTGCAGCAATCCGTCAATGCCGACGTGGACGTGTTTGCCAACACGGCTTACGAGGAGCGCCGTTATGGCGGTGCCGACCCGCTGTTTCTGGTCACTCGCCGCGACCGGCAGACCAGCGTCAACCTCGGCCTGACCTGGGTTCCCTATGTGAGCTGGCGCGTAACACCGCAGCTGTCCCTGCTCAGAACGCATTCCAACATTGCCATTTCCAACTTCAGCAAGCAGGTGTTGTCGGTCACCGTGCGCAAGAACTTTTAAGCATCTCCGGCATTCGAAACGCCACGTGAAGACACCCCATGAACCCAACTTTCAAACTAAAAAACACTGCCCTGCTGATGGCGCTTTCGGCGGTTTACCCCTTGCAGGCCCACGCGCTCGCGGGCACTGCGCAGTTCACCGCTGGGGAGGTCACCGTGCGCCAGACAGATGGCAGAACCACTGCACTGGCAAAAGGTGGCGATATTGACAGTGGCCACGCCATCATCACGGGCAACAACGGCCGGGCCCAAGTCAAGTTCACCGATGGCGGGCTGATTTCCCTGCAACCCAACACCGAATTCAAAATCTCCAGCTACGTCGATCAGAACGACGCCAAGCAGGATCGCTTCCTGGTCGATCTGCTGCGTGGCAGCATGCGCGCCATCACCGGCATGATCGGCAAGCGCAATCGGGATAACTTCAAACTGACCACGACAACCGCCACGATCGGCATTCGCGGCTCCGGCTTCAAGGTCGGCTACAACCCCGACGGCACGCTGGGCATCACCAGTGAACTGGACAAGATTGAAGTCTGCAACCAGAGCGGCTGCATCGGCCTGGTGGCAGGCGAATCAGTCCGGGTGCTGGACAGTGTCACACCGCCTGTTCGTACCACCGAGCAAGCCAAGGTGGCGACGCCTGACGCCAAAAAAGACCCCGCCGTCGCAGGAGACAAAGTCAACGAATCCGGAAGGGCCGTGGTGGTGGTTGCCGTGACACCAGCGCCAGCTCCAGCTCCAGCGCCAGCGCCAGCGCCAGCACCAGCGCCAGCGCCAGCGCCCAACACAGGAAGTTTCACCAATCTATCGGTAGTTACCAACTACGGAGCGACGATTTCCGGGACAACAATGGCTGTTGGAAGCCCCCCGAATGCCACCATATTGGCCGCTGGCAAGCCAACCTCGTTCAGCAATGCCGGCGCCACATTTACCCCTGTCAGCGCAGGCGCTGCAGCATCGTTGGGTACCGTCACCGGAGGTGACTTTATCGGCTGGGGCGTGTGGGCCACCGGCACACGAACGGCCAACCCTTCTGGGACGCTTACTTCCGCAGACCGTCTTCACTATGTGGTCGGCATCCCGACAGCGGTCATGCCAACCAGCGGCAGCGCCTCTTACAGCCTGATAGGCTCTACAGCGCCCACTCGCTTTAACGGGGACGTCGGAAGCCTCACAAGCGCGACCTTTATCGCGGACTTTTTAGGGGGCTATGTCAGCACGAGTCTGGTCACAAGTTTCGGAACTGTGAGCGATACCTCGCTGAGTGTGATCGGCTCCAGTATCGCCGGCGGAAACGGCAGTATCCGCGGCAACTTTTTCGGAGCCAATGCCGCAAGGGCAGGCCTGGTTTACGGGGGTTTCGACTTCACTAACCAGTATTTTTCGGGCTCTGCCGTGTTCCAGAAGTGACAGGCTGCAGCCTCTCAGTGCAAGTAAAAATCCAGCGCTCTTTCAGTCGCCTCAGGCCCATGTATTTCAAGGGCTCTCTGCACAGCGAGATCGCCTGCGCTTGCGCAAAGCGCTGGTGAAGCTTTCAGCGCCATCAATGTATCGTAGGCCTGCTCTTGGGTGTGAATCAGAAAACCGCTGCGACCGTCCTCGATGATTTCCACGTAACCACCCCGACGGTGCGCCACCACCGGCAGCCCGCTGGCCATGGCTTCGGCGACCACGCGGCCATAAGCCTCCACCGACGCGCCGGTCCGGTAAAAACAAGCATCCAGCGAAGCATAGAAAACAGGCACCGGCTCAGCACCTGCCGGCAAGAGTTCAATACCCGGTACGCCCTCAAGTGCGGGTGCGAGGCAAGTTCCTCCCATAATGCGCAGGTGCACACCCCGGCTGGCGAGCATGCGATACAGGGCTGGATCATCCGGGTGATGCTTGTCCACCGCATCGCGGCTCACGCGCCCAACAACAAACGGTTGCAGATCCTGGCGGGCAGGTTTGCTGGCCCGTGCGGCAGCCGCACCGAGAAAATCCTGTAGATCCATCAGGCTGCGCAGGACCTTGCCGGGCAGTCCCACGCTGTGCTGAAGCATGTCCGAGACGAAAACGAGTTCCGGGTCGATCCCGGTCGCTTCGCGAATGCTATCCACGAGTTCGAAAAGCGGCGCGTGGCTCGCCAGGTTGTAGAGAACGATCACCCGCTCAAAGCGCGTGTACTTCAGCCAGACACCCGGTCGCACATGCACACCGCTTATCAGCAGAACGCCGTCGCTGGGAAACTGGTGCGAAAACGGCTGGATGGGGGCGACGCCCCGGCCGGTATACGCGCGGTGTGGCGCGCCCTCCGACCACAGCTTCACCGCCCGCCGATGGCAAAGCAGACGGTGAATATCCAGCAGTTCGCGCTCGGCGCCGGCGTAAAAGTCGTTGAAACGACCCAGCAGGTGCAGCTCCGACAACCTCAACGGGTTTGTCGGGTATGGCAAAGGAGGGGCAGTCAGTTTGGGCATCATGGCACCCCTGATTATCCGCGTGTGTCCGTTGTGCCTGCCGACGGCGGTCCTGTGCGACAACAGCCACATAATCACGCTCATGCCTGCGTTTATTCCTGCCGACCCTGCTGAATTTGAGGACTGGATGCGCCGGGGGACCCGGTTGCACGCCGAAGGCCAGCTGGAGCAGGCGCTGATCGCCTTCGAAAACGCGCTCGCGGTCGCCCCAGCCAGTGTCCAGGCCGCTTCCGCGACGGCCACCCTGCTGTCGGCCCTGTCCCGCCCTGACGCAGCTTTCAGGGTACTGCTCAGCGTGGAATCGCTGTTGATGGAGGATGCAGATGGCGCCGCCAACCTCGCCATCGTGGCAGAGACCTGCGGCGATCTGGCCCGGGCGCACAAGGCTTACCAACGTGCGCTTGCGCTGCATCCCGCGCATTTGCGTTCACTCAACAACCTTGGGTTGCTCGCCGCCGCGCAGTCGCAATGGGACCTGGCCATTGACTACGCCGAACGCTGTGTGGCTGTGGACCGCGCAGAGCCCAGCCATCTTCAGAACCTCTCGGACTTTCTGGCGGGTGCCCGGCGGTATGCGCAGGCTCTGGTCGTTCTCGAAGCAGCCAGCCAACGTTTTCCCGAGCACCGCGACATCACCATCCGGCGTGTAGCGGTGTTGGCGTTTCATGGCGAACTTGAAAAATCCCGTGCGCTTGCAGCCACGCTTGACGGTCCAGCCCACGACTACCTTCTCTCCTTCGTGTCGCCATTGTTGAAACCGGGCGAGCCGAAACGCTTGCACAGCCAGGCTCTCCCCTTGGCTTACGACCCGCTGCCGCTGTTTACCAGTCAAGCTTACGAAGCGATGTTGACATGCGACTGGCGCGGCAACGGCAAACTCAGCACGGTCCTGCGGGACTCGCTCGACCCAACGGCAGGCAAGGGCCATCAACGCGATTTCCGCGATGCGCAGTTCTACGGACTGACACTGGGCCTGGCGGAAAGCGAGCTAGCGCAGCTACATCAGGGATCAAGGGCAGCGATAGCCTCTGGCTTGCACCGGTCTGTCCCGACGTTCAAACCTGGCCGCAAGGTTGGCACGCGTCTCGGCGATACCCGCATCCATGTGGGCCTTGCAGTGCCCAGTCTGGGGGACCCGCTGCAACGCCGGGCCCTGCAGCAGCAACTCGCGCTGCACAACCCCCAGCGGTTTGCCATCCATGTGTATGCCTGCACCCCCCTACCCGACCTGGCGCACAGCGAAGCCCTGTGCACCTACGCAGCCAGTGTGGTTGAAACCGCTCACCTCAGCGACGAAGAATTGGTTGGCCGTGTCCGGCTGGACCAGCTGGACGTGTTTGTCGACAAGGCCTTCTTCACCTTCCGTCCTGAAGTTCTGGCCAGCCGCATCGCGCCCGTGCAGATCCCTCAACCCAGCTGGAACGGGCACCACGCGCACTTGCTGTACGACTACATCCTGTCGGACCCATTTATCCATCCTGATGGGCTCGACCTTGCGCCTTGCGGTGCGGTACTGCGCCTACCCAACACCTGCTGGCTGGCGGTTCACGGCGACCATCCCGAAACCGCCCGGTCGTTGTGGGCACCAGGCAGCTTGGCCGCCGAGGCGCTGGTGCTCTGCTCGCGCTTCGCACCCGGCACGCTGGACCCGCAGACCTTCGCTGCCTGGATGGCTATCTTGCGTGGCTTGCCGGACGCCGTGCTCTACCTGCCGGGCTGCAACGCTGCGGTAGCCGCCAATCTCGTGCGGGAAGCCTTGGCAGCTGGTGTAGATACCACGCGGCTGGTTTTCGCGGACGCCGACAACCAACCGCCGGGGGGCGACAGGACGCGGCGCCCCGACCTTTTTTTGGACCCACTGCGCTGTAGTGCCGCCGAAGGACTGGAAGAAGCCCTGCGCATGGGTGTGCCGGCCATCAGTTGCGCAGGAAACGCCATCGCCTCGCGCATGGGCGGCAGCATGCTGCAAGCCGCCGGTTTACCCGACTGTGTGCTGGACAGCCCGCAGGCCTATGTGACCGAGGCCGCGCACCTGGGACGCGACGCGAAAGCACGCCGACGTCTGCAGGAGCGCCTGGAAACGGTCACGCCAACGGCGGCGCTGTTCGACGTACAGGCCCGTGTGGGTGACTGGGAAACAGCCTGGGCCTGGATGACAGAGCGCTCGCGCGCTGGTTTGCCACCCGTTGCGTTTAACTTGCCGCCATCGCCACTGCACGTTCCGGGCGTGGACAAATAGCTATCGTTTTAATAGCTGTCGGCGCAGGTCCTGCAAGGGCTGGAAGCCTGTTCTGTTTTGAAAGCAGGCCGTCAGCGTTCATCCTGCCTGGACCTGGTCGCGTATCTGCTGCAACGCCGCCGGGTCGTCCAGGGTGGTCAGGTCGCCCGCGTCGCGCCCTTCGCACACCGCCTGGATGGCGCGCCGCAGCAGTTTGCCGCTGCGGGTCTTGGGCAACAGCGACACAAAACGGACACGCGACGGCCGTGCCAGTGCGCCCAGGTCGCCGTCCACCCGTTTCATGATCTCTCCTTCGAGCTTGAGCGCGCCCGCGCTGTCGGTCAGCACACCGCTGTCCCTGGGCACCACAAAAGCCATCGCGACCTGCCCTTTCAGGGCATCGGCCACGCCCACCACCGCGACTTCGGCCACACCCGCGTGGCCGGAAATACTCTCCTCGATCTCGCGCGTGCCCAGCCGGTGCCCGGCCACATTGATCACGTCATCGGTGCGGCCCAGGATGAAGTAGTAGCCGTCTTCGTCGCGGATGCCCCAGTCGAAGGTGCTGTAGACCATCTTGCCTGGCACGGTCTTCCAGTAGGTGTTGACAAAACGCACGTCGTCTTTCCAGATCGTCTGCATGAAACCCGGTGGTGTCGGGCCTTCGATGACAACCACGCCTTTTTCGTTGGGCTGTGTCAGCTCTTCGCCGGTCGATTCATGCACCAGCTTGATCCTGTAGCCGTACATCGGTATGCCGGGGCTGCCGAACTTGCTGGCTTTTTTCTCGACGCCGTTGGCAATCGTCAAAATCGGCCAGCCGCTTTCGGTTTGCCAGTAGTTGTCGATGATGGGAACATTGAGGCCCTCGCTGATCCAGCGCGCGGTCGGCTCGTCCAGCGGCTCGCCCGCCAGAAACAAGGCGCGCAGGCTGGACAGGTCGTATTTTTTGAGCAGTGCCGGGTCCTGCTTCTTGAGCACGCGCACCGCCGTCGGGGCGCTGAACATCGCCGTGACCTTGTACTTTTCAACCAGGCGCCACCAGATACCGCCGTCAGGCTGCTGGTCCAGGCCCTGCGTTGGCAGCCCTTCGTACATCAGCGTGGCCATGCCGGCGATCAGCGGGCCGTAGATGATGTAGCTGTGGCCCACCACCCAACCGATGTCGCTGGTCGAGAAATAGGTCTCACCGGCACGGCCGTCAAAAATATGCTTCATGCTGGCCGCCAGCGCCACCGCGTAACCGCCGGTGTCGCGCTGCACACCCTTGGGCTTGCCAGTGGTGCCGCTGGTGTAAATCGTGTAGCTGATGTCGGTGGACTGCAGCCACTCGCAGGGTACTTTGGCATCAAGGTACTGCGTGCGCAGGTCTGACCACAAGTGGTCGCGCCCGGCCACCGTCTGCATCGGCGACAGGCCACGGTCGGCCAGCAGCACCGCCTCGGGTTTGTGGCTGGACAGGCGGATGGCCTCGTCCAGCAGCGGCTTGTAGGGCACGATCTTGCCGCCGCGCGAGCCGGCGTCGGCGCTGACAATCACCCTGGGCGTTGCGTCTTCAATGCGCGAGGCCAGCGAGCCGCTGGCAAAGCCGCCAAACACCACGCAGTGGATGGCGCCCAGTCGCGCACAGGCGAGCATGGCAAAAGCCGCCTCGGCAACCATGGGCATGTAGATCAGCACACGGTCGCCCTTTTGCACGCCCAGCGCCTGGAGGCTGGCCGCCATGCGCTGCACCTCGGCATGCAGCTCGGCAAAGCTGTAAGTCTTTTCAATGCCGGTTTCGGTGGACACATAAATCAGCGCCGCCTGGTCGGCCCGGTCTTTCAGGTGCCGGTCCACCGCGTTGTGGCACAGATTGGTGGTGCCGCCTTCAAACCAGTGCACAAACGGCGGCTTGTCGTGGTTGCAGACACGTGTGAAAGGCTGCTGCCAGTCAATCAGTTTGGCTTGCTCGGTCCAGAAGGCGTCGGGCTGGTCGATGGACTGGCGGTAAAAATCGGCGTAACTTGTCATGGCTTGTCTCCGGATAGGTCTTGTGCAACTCAGATTTTGACCATCACGCGGCCACGGGCCTTGCCCGCCATCAAGTCTGCCGCTTTTTCTGCGGCACGTTCGGCGGATTTTAAATCTGAATTTATAATTATGGATAATAGACTTGCGGCAGGCTGACAGAATCCATCCGCCCTCGCGATGACATGGATCGATTCAAACTTTGGGGCAGTTTCTTGCGCGTGTGGGCGTGACCCTATGCGACTTGTCAGGCCTGCCTTGCGGCAGGGGCCGCCTTCATTGACCTCCGCGCTTGAAGCCACGGCATGGCAGCGAACAGCAGGAGCATCAACAGATAGACGCTGCCAGAAACGGGATCCCTGCTCGAGACGTACTCGACGATGCCGCGACCGGCCAGCAGTATGGCCAAAAGCAGCTCGGCTCCGATAAGGAGTAGCAAAGCGATGATGCCGGTGCCAATCAGTCCCGCTGAATCGGTCCTTGGGCCAAACCTCCGAAGCACGTATCGCGAAGCGAAGTAGATCGCCACGAACATGAACGGCATTTCTATTAATTCTGCGTAACGCTCCCCGATGCGCGGCACGACAAACGGAACCCTGACAGAGCCCAGCAAAAAGCCAGCGCCGAAGACGAGCGCAAAGTACAGGACTGCAGCGGGAAGAGTCTTGGAGCGCCAGACAGTGTTCACGGGTTTCTTTCGCGGGTGCCTCTGGCTGAAAAAATGTTTGAAAACATGGGCTTCACTCAATTTACTGCATGAATCAACAGGCGACATGGATAAAGCCGATGTGGAGGCCTGTTCATGCTCTATTTTTGATAGCTGCCTGCGCTTACCCAATAAGGGCCAGCGGCCTTTTTGTCTTCTTTTTGGGGCACACCCGCCGCTCAAGTGCTACTTCACCAGCCCCAGCACTTCCCTGAACGCCGGGTGCTCCGCCGTGCGCAGCCATTCAAAGGCCACCATCTCGGTGGTGACCAGTTCGGCGCCAGCGCCCGCGAGGCGGTCGAAGGCGGCGTCGCGGTTGCGTTCGGTGCGGGAGCTGCAGGCGTCGGTGACGACCCAAACGTCGAAGTCTTCTTCGAGCAAACCCAGCGCTGTCTGCATCAGGCAGACATGGGCTTCGCAACCGGCGATGACCACCACGCCCCTGCCCTCTTCGTCCGGCTCGGGCGCTTTCTGCAAATGTTTGGGCAGACTGCGGGCATTGCCCCGGGGCGGGCCAGGCGTTGCCTTGCGCGCTGGCTGGCGTAGCCAGTCGCCCAGGCCCTCGGCCACTGCGGTGAAATGTGTCTAGTTAAGGAT
>Ga0105046_10001490_pt1 | contig 35991 bp, 30 predicted proteins | sample MAT03_FD_78385 | JGI IMG/M metagenome (GOLD analysis project Ga0105046, IMG submission 78385) | Freshwater microbial communities from Lake Fryxell liftoff mats and glacier meltwater in Antarctica - MAT-03 (megahit assembly) | ecosystem: Environmental > Aquatic > Freshwater > Ice > Liftoff... | reverse complement strand
TCGCTGGCGTTGCACTTCCCCCGCTTGTCGCAGCCAGAACGTGACTCCGCACCACATTCGCTTTCGCAGCCACGGCGGCGGCGAAGAACGAACCAGCCTGATCTCGCTGTAAAGCCTGACCACGGCGTTGGTCAGGTCAACCGCCCGGCTTGGGGGTGAGCGTCGCCTTCGCCGTACCTGCCTGCCGCGAATTCTCGGTCAGGAGCCTGGCGAGCTGTCGCGCATCTCATCCGACGCGCGACGGCGCTTGCGGCAAGTGCCCTCATCCTAAATCACACCCACTGGGCGAACGGGGTGTGATCGAAGTTGAGGGGATGGCCCTTGCAGCCGGAATGGCGTGGGACACAGGGTCGGGCATCTGGCTCGCCAGCTTCGCTATCCGTCGCTGTCTTCTTGAGACGCTTGTCGGCTCGAGCGCGCGGACATGGCCGCGATCACTGGCCCCACCGAGACGCCTGGGAGTCAGAGGTCCGAGGTTCGAGACGATGTTGGAAACGATGGCCGGGATCGCCCCCGAGGCAGGGCCGACGACCCTTCACCTGTCGTTGACCGAGGCCACCGGACACTTCTGGCGACGCCGCCGGACACTTCTGGCGACGCCGCCGGACACTTCTGGCGACGCCGCCGGACACCATCCGACCCGCGACGCGCTTTCGGAAAGTGCCTCCCATCGAACCACACCCCAGCCGCGCACATCCTTAGCGGTGGCCGCTTTGGCCGGGATCGGCTAGCGTCGGCGACAATGGGTATGCTTCTACGGTCGGTCCAGGCCTGGTTGCTGCTGGTGCTGCTGCTTTCGCCAGCGGCCCACGCGGTGCCGGATGCGCTTGTGTCGGACAGCGGAGCCGAGGTGAACGCGGATGCGGGCGTGGACGAAGGCGCGGGCGTGGACGCGGGCGCGGGCGTGGATGCGGGCGTGGATGCGGGCGAGGGCGTGGATGCGGGCGTGGGCGCGGGCGTGGGCGCGGAGGCGGGCCCGCAACTCCCGCCGACCCCGAGTCCCGCCCCACACCCGGCGAAGCTCTCGAGCTCGGACGCGATCAAGGCGATCTTCGGCCTGGTGCTGCTGTTTGCGCTCGCTTACCTGGCGGGGCATCCACGCGTGCAGCGCCTGGAGCAGCGGCTTCGCATCTCGCAGGTGATCACCGCAGGTTTCCCGTTCGTGCTGATAGGCCTCGTCTCGCGTGAGGATGGGCTCGGTATCCTGTCGCAGCCGGTGCTCGATACGATTCGCCCATTGCTACCGCTCGGGCTCGGTTGGCTCGGGTTCGCGGTCGGGTTCCGCTTCGATGTGCGCAAGCTCGATGGCATGCCACGGCTCGCGGGCGAAGCGTTCGTCGCCTCCACTGCCGTGCCATATGCATTCATCATGGGCAGCATCGCCGCGTTGCTGGTCGCAATGCAGGACGGGCCGCCGACCCTCATCACGCTGCGCGACGCGTTCGTGCTCGCCACCGCGGGCGCCATGACCGCCATCGGACTGCCGCGCATGCTGGAGCGCCACGGGGCCGCGAAGAGCGACGTCGACCGCGTCGGCCGCATCATCCAGCTCGAGGAGCTCGCGGCCCTGATGGGCATCCTCGTCATCGGCGCGTTCTTCCGACCCGACCAGGCCAGCCTCGGCTGGCAGCTCCCGAGCGTTGGTTGGGTCTTCGTCACGGTCGGCATCGGCACCGCACTCTCGGGCATCATCTACGCGCTCCTCGGCACCATCAAAGGCTCGGTCGAAACGCTCATCGTCATGCTCGGATCGATCTGCTTCACGGCGGGAATGGCGAGCTACCTGCGCCTGTCACCGGTCGTCGTGTGCTTCATCGCGGGCGCCATCCTGCAGAACTTCCCGGGCCCCTGGAAGGCCCAGGTCGGGGCCGCGTTGGCACGCGTCGAGCGCCCGGTCTACCTACTGTTCCTCGTCATCGCCGGCGCGTTGTGGCGCGTCGACGAGTGGCAAGGTTGGCTGCTCATGCTCGCGTTCGTCGCCGCCCGCCTGCTCGGTCGCATGACCGGCGTCGCCATCTTCGCGTGGCGCCATCCGGCGTCGCTCAGCGCGTTCGAGCGACGCCACCTGGCGATCTCACCGATGGGAGCCTTGTCCCTCGCCATCATTGTCACGGCCCAGGACCTCTACTCCGGCCCGACCGTGCCGTGGATGGTCAACGCGGTGATCGGCGGCGCCATCCTCACCGAGATCATCGTCCAGGTCTTCGCGTTCGAGCGCCCGAAGGGCCCCCGCACCCGCCCTTTCACGCGCTCGAGCATGCCCGTCTTCGTCATCGAACATGTCACGCCCACGCCCGCGCCCGCACCCGCGCCCACCGAAGACCCCGCCCGATGAAGCTCGTCCTCATCGTCATCCTCGCGGGCTTGATGCACGCGGTCCGCTCCTTCACCCCACCGAGCGGCGTTGGCTCGGAGGCCGCCGCCACCGCGCTCGCGTGCGGTTACCTGCTGCTTACCGGTTTCCTCGCGGGCGCCATCTTCAAGCGCATCGGCCTCCCAAAGCTCACGGGCTACCTCGCGACCGGCATCCTCGCCGGCCCGCACGTGCTCGGCCTCGTGACCTCAGCCCAGGTCGGCAACCTCCAGATCTTCAACGGCGTAGCGATCGCGCTCATCGCGCTCACCGCCGGATCGGAGATGCACTTCAAGACCTTGCGGCCACTCTTTCGCAGCATCGTCGCGGTGACGGTCATCGCGGTCATCGGCACGACCCTCCTGCTCGCCGCCGCCGCCTGGTTCATGCGCGACATGTTGCCGTTTCTCGGGCACCTCGACGAGGTCCAGACCCTCGCCGTGTGCGCCGTGCTCGGCGTCACGATGGTCGCGCAGTCCCCCGCCGTCATCGTCGCCCTACGCGACGAGACCGACGCCGACGGACCGATGATCCGGACTGTCCTGTCGGTCGTCGTGCTCGCGGACCTGGTCGTAATCCTCCTGTTCGCGATCGCCTCGACGCTTGCCCGCGGCACCTTCGGCGTCAGCACCGACGCGCTCGCGACCGCCGGCTCGCTCGCCTGGGAGATCCTCGGCTCGGGCGTCGTGGGCGTCATCGTCGGCGCGCTCATCGCCCTCTACCTCCGCTACCTCAAAGGCGGCGCGCTGTTCATCCTGGCAGTCGCCTTCCTTGTCGCAGAGGTCGGGCGCCGCATCCACTTCGACCCGCTGCTGGTGGCGCTCGCCGCCGGCATGTTCATCCGCAACGCGACCCAGGCCGCGCCGCGCCTCCTCGAAGAGATCGAGTCCGGCTCATTCCCGGTCTACGTCGCCTTCTTCGCGGTCACCGGCGCTGGCATACACCTCGACGCGTTGCTCCTGGTGGGGCTGCCCGCCGGCATCTTCGTCAGCGTGCGCGCCTTCGGCTTCTTCGTGGGCAACCATATCGCCGCCAAGGTCGCACGTGCACCCGAGGCCGTGCGACGCTACGGCGGCATCGGCCTCATGCCCCAGGCCGGCCTCGCCCTGGCGCTAGCGATCCTATTCCAGCGCAACTTCCCCGACCTCGGCGACGAGGCCTCGGCACTCGTGTTCGGCATCGTCGCCTTGAACGAGATGCTGGCCCCCATTGCCTTCCGCTGGGCGCTCGTCCGCTCGGGCGAAGCCGGCAAGCTCGTGCGCGGCGATGCGGCTGATCTCGACGGGTCCCAGATCCCCGATCCGATCCCCGACCCCCCTCCAGAACCGGGCCCACCGGAGCTACCCCATGCACCCGGAGACCAGGCCGGGTGGCGGTAGCTGAGCCTCGTTCGGAACCGGCACATGCGATGTCGAGCTCTATGGCGATGACTCCCGGCGTCAGCTCGTCGCTCGAGCGAGCGCCGCGAACACGCGCCACGAATTCCCCCATGGCAGGTCGGCACCGATTGGATTGGCGGCGGTCCCGAACAGCTCGGCCGGGTTCATCGGATGCACGAAGAAGCGGTCGGTGTGTCGCACGGCGACCGTGACATCGTGACCTCGCGCTTGCTCGAGGCGGATCCGGACGAGCAGCCCGAACAACATCGCGAGCAGGAAACGCAGGTCGCGATGATGCAGATAAAAGACCGGCGCGAACGCGCGGTGCAGCAGATAGCGCGTGACGAACGCGTCCGCGTCCATGTTGTCCGGGGCGTTGAACGTGTACTCCTGCGGCCGCACGAGCGACCACCACCAACCGAGCTCATAGGCATCCTCGCCGGTCGCAGCCGCGAGATCGCGCGTCACCTGCATGTCCCACGCAACGCGGGTCCAGAGGTCGGCCGGCACGACGATGCCAGGCGGCGCGCAAGCACCAGTCTCGGCCTCTGCGAACGCGACGAGGCGCGCCAGCGGGTCCGTCTCCGGGCGGGCCATGAGGCGCTGCAGGAGCCCGTCGTGCTGGCGCCAGAAGACCTCGGGCGTGACGTGTTGGCCGGTGAGATCGATGTAGCGCTCGGTCGGCGCAGCGAGGTAGCTGACCGAGTCGGTCGGCGGCTCACCTTCGGGCTCGACGAGGACCTCGAAGCCGGGTGAGTGCGCGAGCAGCTCGAGCGCGGTCGGACACTGGAACGAGAGGCTCGCGATGAGGCGATCGGCCGTGAGCAGCACGATGTAGGGGAACTTCGCGCACGCGCTCGGCACCGAGTTGGGGCCAAAGCGCTTGTGCAGCGAGCACAGGTTGTCTTCCAGGAAGATGCAGGCACCGTCCCGCCGCGGCAGCTGGATCCAGCCGTCGACAATCTCGAACGGGCCCGTCTGCATGACCTCGGCGCGCGCATCGTTGACGCCGACAAGGCCACGCACGATTCGCCGACGCTGCGTCTCACTGACCGGAATACTGTGTACTTTGCAGCACATCCCGCGCTTGCGGCACTTCCAGTCGCGAACGAGCGAGGTCAGGTGCAGCGGTAGCGTTTCGGGTTGCATCCGGCAATCGTAATACCAATCCGCGGTGGTCGCGAGTTGTCAGTCCTGCAACGCGAACGCGACCGTTGACCGCAAGGTCTGGAGCAACACCGGCCGTCGCTGGCAAGGCCGGGGGCCCGGACCGCCCGGACCGCGACGACGAACCCCGTATGGTTCAATACCCGCCGAGGCTGGCCCAGCGATCGCGATGGAAGGCGCCGTCGCCGAAGGTCGTCGCCGCGACCCGGGCGCGCTTGAAGTAGAGGCCGATGTCGTGCTCGTCGGTCATGCCGATGCCGCCGTGCATCTGCACCGCTTCGTCGGCGACCAATAACGCCGTGTCGCTCATGCGCGCCTTCGCAAGCGATACCGTCTGGGCGACCGAAGTGGCGTCACGTCCCTCGGGGCCGCCGTTCGCCTGCGCATCGAGCATCCGGGCGGCCGTCATCACCGCCGAGCGCGCGAGCTCGAGCCCGATGTAGAGCTTGGCCGCGCGATGGCGCAGTGCCTGGAAAGTGCCGATGGCGACGCCGAACTGCTGCCGCTCACGCAGGTAGGCGACCGTCATCTCGAAGGCCGCGCTCGCCGTGCCCAGAAGCTCCGCCGCCGCCGCCACGGTCGCCCGGTCGAGCGCGCGCGCCAGCACCTCGGCCCCGACCCCGCCCGACAGGCGGTCGCTCGCCGCGACGACCACGCCATCCAACGCCACCCGCGCCGACGGCAGGCTGTCGATGCGCTGCTGCGGCGTCACGCGTACGCCCGGCGACCACGGGTCGACGAGGTACAGGTCGACCTCGGACGTCACCGTGCTGCGCGCGGAGACGATGATGAGGCCCGCCTCGGCGCCAGCGATCACGTCCTGTTTCGCGCCGAGCAGCACGTAGCCCGCGTCGGTCGGCTGCGCTTCGCTCGCGGTCTTGGCGCTGTTGCCGCGCATGCCGCGTTCATCCCAGGCCAGCGCCGCGACCACTTCACCGCTTGCCAGGCGCGGCAGCCAGTGCTCGCGCTGCGCGTCGCTGCCACCCAAGACCAGCGCGTCGTTGGCCAGCACCGCCGAGCCGACCAGCGGCTCCGGGGCGAGCACGCGACCGGCCGCCTCGGCGACGAGACACAGCTCGCTCAAGCCGAGGCCGACGCCGCCCCAACGTTCGGGCGTGGTCATGCCGAGCCAGCCGAGCTCGCCCATCTCCTTCCAGACGTCACCCTTCGCGGGTGTGCCGTCGCGCAGCGCGCGCAAGCGACCGACGCCGCCGCGGTCGCGGAAGAGCTGGGTCGCGCCGTCGCGGATGAGCTTCTGTTCGTTGCTGAGCACGAGGTCCATGGGTTCGTCCTTCCAGGGCTCAGGGCAGCCCGAGGGTGTGCTTGGCGATGATGTCGAGCTGGATCTCGCTCGTGCCGCCTTCGATCGTATTGCCGCGCGAGCGCAGCCATTCGCGTGTCGCGCCAAGCGTCGCCGCCGGGTAGTCCGAGCCCTCCCAGCCGAGCCCGTCCGAGCCCGCGATCGTCACCGCCAACTCGCGCCGACGTTGGTTCAGCTCGGTGCCGTACACCTTCAAGATCGAGCTCTCGGGGCCCGGCCGCTGGCCGGCCTTGGCAGCGTCTCTGATGCGCTTTACGGTCAGCATGAACGCGCGCTCGTCCATCGCGACCTGAGCCACCCGATCGCGCACGATGGCGTCGGCGAGCTTCGCGTTCTTCACGCCGATGTAGTGGCGCGCGGCCTCGACGAGCTCGCTCTCGCCGCCGACCACCGACTGCGCGAACACCTCGCCGACCATCGTGCGCTCGTGTGTCAGGAGTGCCTTGGCGACCGTCCAGCCCTGGTCGATGCCGGCCACGATGTTGCGTTCGTGCGCGACCACGTCGCTCATGAACACCTCGCAGAACGGGGAGGCGCCGCTGATGAGGCCGATCGGGCGCGTGTCGATGCCGGGCGTCGCCATGTCGATGAGGATAAACGAGATCCCGGCCTGCTTTTGGACCTGCGTATTGGTGCGCACGAGGCAGAAAATCCAGTCGGACTTCTCGGCGTACGAGGTCCAGACCTTCTGACCGTTGATGATGAAGCGCGTCGGGTCCGCGGGATGACGCACGGCCGACGTCTTGAGCGACGCGAGGTCCGAGCCCGAGCCCGGCTCGGAGTAGCCCTGGCACCAGCGGACTTCGCCCCTCACGATCGGTGGCAGGTGCTCGGTCTTCTGTGCCTCGCTGCCGAACTCGAGCAACGTCGGCCCGATCATCACGAGCCCGAAGCCGATGAGGGGCGGCGGCATACGCATCCGCCGGAGCTCGGCCTTCAGGATCTCCTCCTCGGCGCGCGAGAGGCCGCCACCACCGTATTGGGTCGGCCACGTTGGCGCGGTCCAACCGCGTTCGGCCATGAGGTGCAGCCACCGTTCGTGGTCGGCACTCTCGAAGCTCGGCTTGCGCCCACCCCAGGTGCCCTGAAGGAATCCCGCGGGGGCACCGACGAGCGAGCGGGGCGCATTCGCCTCGAGCCACTGGCGGACCTCCAACCTGAATGCCTCATGTCGATCGCTCATGGATGAACGTGCTCCGGCGAGTTGAACGGCGCGGATGCTACACGCACCGGGGCTGCTGGCAAAGCATTGCCGCGCGCCCGCGGGTTTGCCATGGTCGCGCGCCATGGCCGACGACCTCCCGCTATTCTCCACCCCCGCGAAGTTCCCGTTGCCGGTCGACAAAGCGACCGCGGACATGACCAGCGACGAGCTCGCGGCGGCGGTGCGCTATCACAACTGGCGCTACTTCGAGCTGGCCCGACCGGAGATCTCGGACTACGCGTTTGATGCCCTGACGCGCCGCCTGAAGGCGCTGGCGCCCGAGCACCCGGCCCTGGCCGAGTTGGTCGCGAGCGCCAGTGGCAACGATGAACGCCTCTTCCACGACGAGCCGATGCTGTCACTCGACAAGGCCTACGACGTCGCGACCGTCGCGAAGTGGGCCGCGAGCTTCGAGGGCGACCTCATCGAGGCGCCGAAGATCGATGGCCTCGCGGCCTCGTTGAAGTACGACGAGCGCGGCGTGCTGGTGCACGCGGTGACGCGCGGCGATGGCGTGCGCGGCGAGCTCTTCACGAAGAACGCGCGCTACATCGCCGCCATCCCGCAGACCGTGCCGGCGACCGGCAAGTCGTTCGAAGTACGCGGCGAGGTGTTCCTGCCGATCTCCGTCTTCAAGTCCCGCTTCGCCGGCACGTTCGCCAGCCCACGCAACACCTGCGCTGGGGCGATCAAACAGAAAGACCCGCAGCGCACGGCCGACTACGCGCTGTCGTTCTTCGCCTACGGCGTGCGCGGCCGTGACGATACAACCGTGTCGCAGGGCCTCGCCTGGGCCGCGTCGGTCGGCTTCCCGGCGGTGCCGTACGAGGTCTGCCAACGCGATGCGATCCAGGCCGGCTATGACGCCTGGCTGGCGCGTCGGGACGCCCTCGACTTCGAGCTCGACGGGGTCGTCTACACCGCCGATTCGCTGGCCGAGCAGCGCCGCCTCGGCGAGACGTCGCACCACCCGCGCTGGGCGATCGCCTTCAAGTTCCAGGGCGAGAGCGGGATGTCCACCATCGTGGACATCGAGTGGTCGGTGTCCCGTTCGGGCGTCATCACCCCCGTCGCGGTCATCGAGCCAATCACCTTGTCGGGCGCCAGCGTCACGCGCTGCTCGCTGCACAACCTACAGATCCTGCGGAACCTCGGCGCGTCGATTGGGGCACGCGTCGTCGCGATGCGCCGCGGCGGCGTCATCCCGCATATCGAGGCGGTGCTCGAGCCCGGACCGGCCCCGGTGGTGATCCCCGAACGTTGCCCGGCGTCCGGCCATGCGACGGTCGTGCACGGCGACTTCCTCGCTTGTTCGGAGCCGCATCACTGCCCTGCCGCGCGCCTGGGCACGCTCGAACACTGGTTGAAGGCGGTCGACATCGAGGGCTTTGGCCCCAAGATCATCGCGCAGGTCGCCGAGCGCGGCTGGGTCAACGGCCCGGCCGACGTCTATCGCCTGAAACAGGAGGACCTCGAGTCGCTCGACCGGCTCGGCCGCAAGTCGGCCGAGAACCTCATAAGAGCGGTGCAAGCGCGACGTCGCATCCCATTGGGCACCTTCCTCGTGGCGCTCGGCGCCGACGACCTCGGCTGGGTCGCCGCCAAGAAAGTGGCCGAGGCGTTTGGCAGCCTGGCCCGCGTGATGGCCGCCAGCGAGCCCGAGATCGCCGCGATCTACGGGCTCGGCGAAGTGACAGCCAAGTCAATTCGCAACGGGCTCGACGTGCGCGCCGACATCATCACCGATCTGCTGGCCGAGGTCGTCGTCGAAGACGCCGCCGCTCCGGCACCGGCGGCACTTGCTCCTGTCGAACGCGACGCGAACGACCGCGTCGCCGGCCACGCGTTCGTGTTCACCGGCAAGCTGGCGACGATGAAGCGCGAGGACGCGCAAGCCGCGGTCGTCGCACGCGGCGGCAACGCGCCCGATGACGTCTCGAAGAAGCTCGACTATCTCGTCATCGGCGACGAGGCCTCGGCACTCACCGGCGGCGGCGAGAAGTCGTCCAAGCACAAGAAGGCCGACAAGCTCGTCAAGGACGGCGCTCCGCTGCGCATCATCTCGGAGGCGGAGTTCCGCGTGCTGGTCGCCCTCGATCCGAGCTGAGGCCTTCAGTCCGGGCTTCGCCATCCTTGCGAAGGCCTCTCGTAGTAGATGCGCTCGTAGGCCGTGAGCATGTGCTCGCGATCGAAGTGCCGCTGCGCGTGTGCGCGGGCGGCTGCGCGCCTGTTCCCGCGCGTCTCCGCGGTCGTCTCGTAGGCGCGGATCGCGTCGGCGAACTCGGCCGCATGCGCGTCCGGCCCGACGAGAGTGCCCACATCGTCGTTCAGCATCTCCGGGATGCCGCCGACGCGTCTCGCCACGACCGGCACGCCACAGGCGAGCGCCTCGCTCACGGCGTAAGGCAGGTTCTCCCAGGTCGACGCAACGAGCGCGACGTCGGCCGCCGAGATCGCGCGGCGCAGATCCGAGACATCGGCGAGTGGCCCGAGCGTGCGCACGCGCGCCTCGTCGAACTGCCTTCGCGTTGCAGGGCTGCTGCTGCCCACGACGATGACCTCGGCCCCCGTGCCGAGCGCCCGGGCCAACGCCGCGATGAGCGCGCTGCCCTTGTAGCTGGTGTCCCAATTCGCGGCCACCGCCACGATCACGAACGACTCATGACCAAGCCTGAGCTGGGCCCGGCAGCTCGCGCGATCCTCAGGGAAGAACGCGGCGAGATCGACGCCGTTGGGCACGACCTCGCAGGCCAGCGGCGCCAGGTACGAGCGCGCCACCTGCTCCGCCAGCCAGCGTGAGGGCGAAACCAACACCACGCGCTCTCGCGGCGTGTGCGTGAACAGCGCGCGCTTGAGACGCCAGTTGAGCGCCGTCAGATCAATGCGGCGCAACCCGGGGTCGCCACGCTCCGCGGAGGGTGCCTTGAGCGGGCAGTGGCCGCAGCCCGTCAGCCAGCGCTCACAGTCTTCTGGGCGGGGCAGGCAATCACCGGCGAGCAGCCACTGGTCGTGCAAGGTCAAGACGAGGCGCGACCGGCGCGCGACGACGGGCAACGCCAGCAGATTGAAGCGCGAGCCATGCAGGTTGTGGGCGTGGATCACGTCGGCCGCTGCGAACGACGAGCCCCGCAGCGCCGACACGAGCGGCGCCGGAGCGACGACATCGGTGAGCCCGAGCGCCCCCGAGAACGCGCGCGACACGAACTTATCGAACGCACCGCCGGGGATGCGCCCGCCGCCCAGGGAGGCATCGCCGTGGGTCTGGCGGCGATAGAAGCTGGTCACGTGCCCGCGAGCGCGCATGCCGAAGAAGATATCGCGCGCGCAACGCTCCGCGCCTCCACCGAGGAAGTCCCGGTTCACGACGGAGATGCTCAGTGGCCGCGCGCGCATGGTTCGACGTAGAGGATTTGGGCTTGCTTTGCACCGAATTCCAGAGGAGTTTTGTCCCACCGATGAAGGGCCTCATTCTCGCTGCTGGGCTGGGGCGGCGCTTGCACCCGCTGACACGCACGACTCACAAGGCGCTCGTTCACGTGGCAGGCAGGGCGATCGCGAGCCACCTCGTCGATGGTCTCGCCGCTGCAGGCGTCGACGACATCATCGTCGTAACAGGTCACTACGCACGCGCGGTCGAGAGCCACCTCAGAGGGCATCACCCGGACACGCACTTTTCCTTCGTGCACAACGACGACTTCGCGCACACGAACAATATCGTGTCCCTCGCTGCCGGCCTCGGACAGGCGATCGACGACGATCTGCTGCTGGCCGAATGCGACATCATGATCGACCCGGCTCTCCTCGCGCAGCTCGTCGCCTCGGCGGGCGATGTCGCGCTGGTCGATCGTTACCGGCCCGGGCAGTGCGGTACCGTCGTATGCATCGACGAGCTGTCGCGGCGCGTTCGCGAGCTGGTCCCAGCCGCCGCCCAGACTCGGCACATGGACCTGACGGCGACGTTCAAGACCGTCAATATCTATCGGCTCTCTCGCGCCTTCGTGGCGACCCTGCGGACGCGCCTCGTGGTCGAGCACCGGGCAAGGCCGTTGGCATTCTACGAGACCGTCTTCGCCTCGCTCCTCGCCGAAGGCGCTGTGACGATGGGCGCCCTCGTCGCCGCACCCCACTACTGGACCGAGATCGACGACGCCGCCGATCTCGCCACCGCCGAGGCTCACTTCGCCTCTCACGCGAACGCGACCCGATGACCAAGCCGCCGTGGCCTTCTCAACGATCGCGGAGCCTGGACACCAGGCCCGCTGACCGGGCGGCGCTCGAGGCTTCCGGCGGCGGCTATTGGCGCCATGACATCCTCGACTTCGCATTCCTCCGGAACATGCACTTTCCGACGCCGGAGATGCTGGCCGAGCTCGCGGCGGATTTGCCGGAGCTGCTCTGGAACTACGGCTCGAACCAGGAAACGCTCGACGCGCTGGTCGCGGACTTCGTCGGCTGTGACGCGCGCCACATCGTCGCGCTCAATGGCCTGTCACAGATCTATCCGTGGCTCGCGGACCAGCTTGCACAGGCACCCGCGGGCGACATCCTCGTGCCCGCGCCGACCTTCGGCGAATACCGCCGCGTCTTTCCCAACCACATCGCCTATCGCGACGACTTCGCGGCTCCTGACCTGGACGCCCTGGCGCAACGCGCGGCGCGCGCGCTGATCTTCGTCAACCCCAACAATCCGACCGGAACGACGCTCTCGAGCGCCCGCCTCCTGCGTCTCGCGGACGAGCGCCGCGACGTGCGCATCATCGTCGACGAGTCCTTCATCCGTTTCTCGAGCGAGCCCTCGCTCATCTCGCTCGTACATTCCGACCGACGCGATAACCTCGTCGTGCTCGCGAGCCTCAGCAAGGATCTCGGCCTTCCCGGCGTTCGCCTGGGCTTCGCATACTCGACCGACCATGCGTTCACGACGGCCCTGCGCAAGGCGATCCCGATCTGGAATCTCAACTCCATCGCCGAACGCATGCTCGAGTTGGCGACGCGCGAGCGCGCACAATTCGAGCGCTCGCTGAGCCTGACAGCGGCCGATCGCGCCGTGCTCGCATTCGCCCTCGGGCAGCTCGACGGCGTCGTCGCCAGGCCGAGCGGGGCGAACTTCATCGTCGCCAGCCTGCCCTGTGACCCCGCCGCGACCGCGGCCATCGCGGACCGCCTGCTCGCCGACAACGGCATTCTGGTGAAGGACATCTCGCCGCGCATCGGCGACGGCCACGGGCACCTGCGCCTCGCGGTCCGAACCGGCGCGGACCACGCGCGCCTCGTCGCCGCCCTCGAGCCCCTGCTGAGACTTACGGCCGCGCGAAGTACACGTTGAAGCGATAGCGCGCGCTGACATAGTCGGGCAGCGGCTGCGATTCGATGGTGCAGTCGAGCCCGCGCGCGCGCGCAATATCCCTGAACCAGTCCTGCTCCAGATAGAGTTGCTCGAGCCCGGCGTAGCGCCGGTCGTATTCACCGGGCGGGTAGCTCGCGCGGCGGATCGCCAGCGCTTCATCCTTGCGGGCGGCGTCGTTCACGTCGAGGATCCACACCTCGCGCATGCACTTGTCGAGCATCTTCGAGGTCACCGTCCGCGCGTACTCAGCGTCCGGGAAATACGGAAAGACCGCGTTCGACACGACGACGTCGTAGCGCTCACCGGTGTCGATGTCGGCCGCTTCGCCGATCTGGATGCGCGCGGTCGGAAAATGCCGGCGCGCGACCGCCACCAGGCTCGCCGAATAGTCGATGCCGTCGGTCACGACACCCAGCTGCGCGAGCGGCCACAGGAACGCGCCCGCCCCGCAGCCGACCTCGAACAATCGCTCGCCAGCCGTGAGCCGACGCGCGCGGGCCAGGCCCTGGACGTGTGCAATCCATGTCGCCGCCGCCACCGTCGCCGTTGGTGTGTGATAGCCGTCCAGCGTCAGGAGTGCTGCGACGATGGCCTCGCCATCCGCTGCCGGCGACTCCGGCGGCTCGCTCGATTTGCCACTCCATATCGCCTTCCAACTCTCGTTCGTCATTTTATGCCCTCCCAAACCGCGCTGCGAGACGCTCGAGGATCGACGTGACAGCCACCCCGGCCCGGCCTCCCCGGATCGTCTCGAACCACTAGACAATTCGCCACACCCCGGCGACATTGGCGACGAGCCTGGCCGTCCCCTTCATCAAGTCAGCGAGACCGGGTGCGTCGGCCGCTGGCGCCGACTCGTCGAGCGAGGCCGGGCGACGATCGTGCAGCGGGAAGCGCTCGAGCGGCGACGATGTCCCGCGCCAGAGCGGCGTATCCCAGTGCAGCCACTGGCGGTAGGCCACCTCGAGACAGTCGCGGCCATAGTAGTCGAAGCCGTACTCGAAGCCGCGCGGAGCGCCGAACTCGCGATCGTGGAAGCGCAAACGCCGGAGCGGCAGGAGGTCAGTCTCGGCGATGCGATACTCCTGCCAACGCCAGGATCGGACTGCATTCCCCGATGGGCTAGCGTCGCGCGAGATGTCGAGCCGCCAGACGCTGACGTCGAGATGCAGCGTGTTGCGCTCGCTGAAATCGATCGCGAGCTTGTCGCCCTGCGCTCCCCAATGGGCGCGATAGCCGCGCCGTTCGAGATCCGCGACGAGCGCGCATACGCGTTCGCGATCGGCGGCGAAGATGCCGATGTCGTGATCGGTGTCCCACGGGATCATGCCGCTGTGGCGCAGCGCTCCGAGGTGCGTGCCCCACAGGATGAAGTGGCGGATGTCGTGCGAGTCCAGCAGTGTGCAAAACGAGAACAGGGTCTCGGTGAGGTGGCGCGCGCAGCACGTCGGTGTGTCCTCGCCGCGTGCGCTGTAGCGGAAGCGACGGCTCGCTGGGTTGTCGTCGCAGCGCAACGACGGCGCCGAGCACCACGCGGCGAAATCTGCGCGAACGGGCCAGCGCATCACGACGCGTCGCCCGCCGGAGTCGAGCGTCCGGACCAAGGCTCGCGCGCGATCGTCGCGCGATCGTCGAGCATGCAGTTCCAGGCGGGGTTGGGCGTGCGCCAGTCGCCGTAGATGCTGGTCAGGAAAGCGTCGAAGTCGGTCGGCATCCACCACGAGCGTCCGAGAAATCGTCGCCGCGTGAGCCCGTTCCATGGAACGCTGCAGGTGATCTGCTCGCCCCATCCATAGACCCAGTAGCGCGCACGGTCCGTGTCCTCCGGCTCGAGCTCGAAGAAGTCGAACCTCAGCCCGGCGCGCGTGAGCACGAGCTCGGTGATGCGCCCGTCGTTTCGCCGAAAGGTCCGCGACAGGCGATAGCCGGCGCGCTCGAGTGCCGGCAGTGCGGCGAGCAGCGCGTCGCGATCGGCCGCGAAGTAGCCGAAGTCGGCGTCGACGTCGTGGGGCAGCAACCGCCCCCAGCGTGCCCACCCGAGCAGGGCGCCGCCCCAGAGCCAGTAGCGGTCGCGAACCGGCGTGCGCGACAACGCGTCATTCAGCTCACGGATGAAGCGGGGCAGGAACAGGCGCGCCATGGTGCGCTCACGCAGCGACGCGAATCGCCACTGCAGTGACCTGGCGACCCGCCAGCCAAGAGGTATGCGCTCCTGCACGCGGGCTAACGACCTTCGAACTTCGGCGTCTGCTTCATGAAAAACGCCTGGATCGCGAGCGCCGCGTCCTTCGTGAACGCGCACACGACCTGCGCCTCCGCCTCGCGATGGAGCGCATCGGCCATCGTGCCGCCGCCCGCGCCCGCACGCAGGTTGGCCTTTCCGAGCCGGAACGCCATCGGCGGTCCACTCGCCAGGCGACGCGCCCAGTCGCCGGCCAGCTCAGCGAGGTCCACAGCCGGCACGGCGCGATTCACGAGCCCGAGCTGCAGGGCCTCACGGCCGTCGAAGCGATCCGCCAGGAGCATCATCTCCATCGCCTTGCCGAGGCCGACCAGACGCGGCAGCGTGAAGCTCGAACCGCCATCGGGTACGAGGCCGATTTTGGTGAAGACCTGGCCGAAGTTCGCATCCTCCGCGGCGACGCGCAGGTCGGCCGCGAGCGCCAGGTCGAAGCCGATGCCGACGCAGGCGCCGCGGATGACGGCGAGGGTCGGCTTGGGGCACTCGAAGACGGCGCGCAACGCGGCGTGGTAGCCCTCGGTCAAGCCCCGGCGCAGAGCGTCCGGGCCGGTCGCGAGCACCGAGCCGACTGAACGCAGGTCGGCGCCCGCGCAGAAGTGATCACCGGCCCCACGAAGGACGATGCAGCGCACCGCCGGGTCTTCGGCGCCACGATTGACGGCTGCCGCGAGCTCAGCCGCGATGACGTGGGTGAGAGCGTTACGCGCCGTCGGGTTGTCGATGATGACGTGCAGCTGGCGCGGGTCATCGGCGGGCACTTCGATTCGGATCGCGGGGGTCGTCATGCCACGGTCGTATGACCGCCCCGGCGTTTTGACAAGACCGACTTCCTCTACCTGCGGGCCTTCGCAAGGATGGCGAAGCCTGGACTGAAGGCCAAGCCCGACTACCCAAGATCGATCGTGGATGTTATCCCCGACGGGATGTTGTTCTCGACCGAGGTCCAGCACATCCTGCGTGCCGCGCAGGAGTACGCCGATGGCGCCGGACAGGCGCTCACGACGGGTCATATCCTGCTCGGTATGCTGACCCAGACCTCGCGTGCTGGGCGCGTCTTGAAGGAGCTGCGGCTCGACCCTGACAAGTGGCTGCATGCGCTCTCGCAGGTGAAGCGCGCGGACCGCCGGCTCGAGGAATCGGACGAGCTCATAACGGCGATCGAAGCGCACATGGTCGAGGCCGCCAATCGCTCGAGCTCGGCCCTCGTATCGAGCCTCCACCTCTTGCTCGCGGTGACGCGCGAGAAGCATTCGATCGCCTATAAAGCCTTTATTTTCATGAGTATTCCGCCGGTGCAGGTGCGCACGCTGGCGCTCGGCGGGATCAACGGACCGGTGCCACGCACCATCGAGCGGCATCAACACCCCGAAGCGGCGCGCGCCTTCAAGGACGAACCGGCCGCGAGCGTCGCGTTTGCCGAGCCCGCGCCGCAACGCGCGGCGAAGCCGGCCGCGCCACCAGAAGCAGGACGCGTCGCCGCCCGCGCCGAGCAGTTCGACACCAACCCGCGCGTCATCCAGGAGCGGCCGCCGGCCTTCGAGCCCGACCCGGAGGACCCGGGAAGCCCCTGGCTGCTCGACCCCGAGCTGTTCCCGGTGCTGACCGGCCTTGGTCGCAACCTCACCGCCGAGGCCGCGCGCGGACGCATCGACCCAGTCATCGGGCGTGCGAAGATAATCGACACGGTGCTCGACGTGCTGCACAAGCGGCGCGCGAACAATCCGTGCCTGGTTGGCGAACCGGGCGTCGGCAAGACCGCCATCGTCGAAGGCCTCGCGCTTGCGATGCTCGGCGAGCCGGGCTCCGACCTGACCCCGAGCGGCAAGGACAGCGCCGCGCAGGCGCTGCGCGAAAAGGTCGTCATCGCGCTCGATGTGGGCTCGCTCGTCGCCGGCACCGAGCTGCGCGGCGCGTTCTCGCGGCGCATGGCGAAGCTCAAGGACGAGGTGCGCGCGGCCGAGGGTCGCGTCATCGTCTTCATCGATGAGCTGCACACGTTGGTCGGCGCCGGCAGCGGCGAAGGTGCGCTCGACGCGGCCAACGATCTCAAGGCGGCGCTCGCGCGCGGCGAGTTCCCGTGCATTGGTGCGACGACCCCGCAGGAGTACCACCGCTACATCGAGAAAGACCCGGCACTCGAACGCCGCTTCCAGCCGATCGAAGTGCCTGAGCCTTCCGAGGAGGACGCGCTCGCCATCCTCCAGGGCGTCATCGAGAAGTACGAAAACCATCACGGCGTCTTGTTCCAGCCCGACTCGCTGAACGCCGCCGTGCGCATGAGCCGGCGCTACATCGTCGAGCGGCGCCTGCCCGACAAGGCCTTCAACCTGGTCGACACCGCCGCCGCGCGCGTGGTGCGCCAGGGCAAGGAGGTCGTCGAGGCGAGCGATGTCGCGAGCGTCGTGAGCGAGCTCACGAAGATCCCGATGGAACGCCTCCTGATGACCGATGCCGAGCGCATCTTACAGCTCCGCGACTTCCTCGGTGAGCGCGTCATCGGCCACGACGACGTGCTCGACGCGGTGTCGGACGTGATCGAGCGCAACTCGGCGGGCTTCGCGTCGAAGCGGCCGATAGGCTCGTTCCTGTTCCTTGGTCCGTCGGGCGTCGGCAAGACCGAGACGGCGAAGGTGCTGGCCGACTTCCTGTTCTGCTCGAAAGACGCGATGACGCGCATCGACATGAGCGAGCTGATGGAGCGCCACGCGGTATCGCGCCTCCTCGGGGCCGCTCCGGGCTACGTCGGACACGAGGAAGCGGGCCAATTGACGGCCGCGTTGGCGCGTCGGCCCTATCAGATCGTGCTCTTCGACGAGGTCGAGAAGGCGCACCCCGACGTGCTCAACCTGCTGCTGCAGGTGCTCGACGAGGGGCGATTGACCGACGCGAAGGGTCGCGCGCTGTCGTTCCAGAACACGGTCATCATCATGACCTCGAACCTTGGGGCCGAGGTCATCCGGCAGCGCTCGCGCAAGATCGGCTTTGGCGGGAAACCCACGGGAGATGGCCCGCACATCGAGGTGCGCATCGACCAGGCCGACATCGACGCGGTGCTGAAGTCCGCCTCCAAGGTGCTGCCGCCCGAACTCTGGGGCCGCGTCGACGAGAAGTGCGTGTTCGCGCCGCTCGGTCGCAACGAGCTCTTCCGGATCGCGCTGCTGCTGGTCGAGGAGTCATCGAGCCAGCTCGCGAAGGAGCGCGAGATCACCTACGAGGTGACGCCCGACGTCATCGAGCTCTTGCTCGAGCGAGGCGGCAGCGACCCGACCCTGGGCGCGCGTCCGTTGCGGCGCGCTGTGCAGCGCACCTGTGAGACGGCGATCGCGCGCGCCGTGCTCCGTGGGGAGGCACAGCGCGGCGACCACCTGCAGCTACAATTGTGGGAAGGCGAGCTCACGGTCGTGCCGGCCGTGCAGTAGCGCGGTCGACTGAGAAAGCTCAGCCGCTAGCGCTCATGAGCGGGCGCGGCTCACAAGGATGCGCCCCTCCCGCTCCATCGACTCGCCGCGCAGGATGAGGCGGTGCGCCCGGCGCGCCATCACCGGCGAGCGATTCCAGCGCGCCCGCTCGAGCAGCCACTCGCCGCGGAGCTGGAGCGCCCGCCCGTCGGCGATCTTCGCCCGGCCGAGGCGGACCATGCGGCGCTCGTGACGGTCGAAGCGGTCGTGACGGTCATTGAGCCAACCGTCGTTCCAGCCATTGTTGTCGCGGTCGGTGTCGCGGTCGTTGCCGCGCTGACGCTCGTAAAGGCTGGTTCTGTCGTTCTGCGCAATCATGGGGCCCGGACCGGCTGCGAGCGCCGAGCCACCGAGCGAAAGACCCACTGCCACCACCACACCCTTCATCCAGTTCATCGCGTACATGGTCTTCCCATCCTTTCGTCTGTCGTTGTCGTCTGGCCTCGTCCGTGCTGGCCGACCCCCCACTGACGCGGCCCGGTGTCGAATCGTCATCGGCATGCGTCAAGTTGTGTAAGACCCTGCTTACCCACGCATGCGTCTGCATTCACGATCGAATCCGGCTCAGCATCAAGCGCCCGGCGCGCTCGATCGCCTCGCCGCGCTGAATCAAGCGCTGGGCCTCGCGCCCCATCACCAGCGAGTTGGCGCGCCGGGCGCGCTCGCGCAAGGCCTCACCGCGGACACGCAACGCCTTGCCTTCGTTGACCTTCGCCTGCGCGAGTTCGAACGCACGAACCTCGCTGCGACCATGCAGGTCGCGCTGCTCGAGGATGCGCTCAGCCAGCGAAGGACGATACGAAGGGCCCGGGCGCGCGGGTCCGGCCGCGCTGGCAGCGCCAGCAGACCAAAAGAGTCCGACCCCTACCACCACCGCTTTCAGCCAGCTCGACGTGCCCATCGCAACATCCCTCGTGAGAGTGTGTCGGCCTCACCGACACCCCCTCTACGCTCGGGACCGCGCGAATCGTCACGCGGACAACCGGGCGGCTACTGCGAGACGACCAGGCTGTTGATGCAGAAGACCGGGCGCTGGGCCGGATAGAAGTAACCGACGGCCATGCACATCTCGTTGGTGTTGGCGCTTGGGCCGGTCACGACGGGCGAGGCGCTGTCGTTCACATAGTCGCAGCGGTAGGTCAGGTTGCCGGCGAAGCTGTAGCCCGGTTCGTCCCAGCGCTTCGAGCCCGGGTGCTCCCAGTCGTCGCTCTCGAAGATGATGCTGTCGGCATCGAGCACGGTAGTCGCGACCGCGCGACGATGGGCATGGGTCGAGAGCGCGAAGAAGCTGATGCCTGGTTTGACCCGGCAGGTGCCTTCGGCGGAGGCGGTCTTGCCAACGCCGCCGGGGATCTGGATTTGCGTATTGTAGGTCACGAACGCGGCCGCCCGGATGTAGGTCTCTTCGGGCGCGAAGGTCTCGCCGTTGATGGCGACGGCCACCTCGAGCGGTTCGAGCGTCGGGTTCAGGTAGTGCATCTGGATGTAGCCGTGCTGGCGCGCCTTGACCGTCATGCCGACGCCCTTGGGCATCGCCATCTCGCCCGCGCGCGTCTGCGACGAATAGGTCCAGACCGGCACGTTGGTGATGCCGCCGCCAAAGCCATCGCAGTCCTTGACGATGGTGCCATCGGGTTTGTCCGCCTCGGCCGTGAGGTACAGGATCAGGTGGTGGCTGCCGGCCGTCATCTGCGACTGCCAGCGCTTCACGCCGACCTCTGCGTCGACCGGCAGGCTGAAGTAGTAGCAGTACGTCTCTTCTGTGCCGGACGGGACCGTGATCGGCGGCGACTTGATCTGGAAGCCCTGCGCCGGCGGCGCGAGCTCGCCCGGTGCGGTCGTGTCCGTCTCCGGCGGAGTCGTATCGGGCTCCACCCCCGTGTCGATGACTGTCTCCGCAGTCGTCTCTGGGCTCGCGTCAGCCGTCGGGTCGACCTCGGTCGCGACCTCGGATTCGACTGTCGCGTCGGGTTTTCCCGCCGCGCTGTCATCGCAAGCACCAAGCAGCAACACCAGGCCCACGAGCTTCATCACGTCACGCATACACGCCTCCCCGATCGCCGGCGATCCCCGACGCCGACGGACAATGACGACTCCAAAGCGAGAAGTCATGCACCTTCAGCATCGCTTGCCTCTGCACAGCCTGCACCGTATCTTCCGCGCGTGTCGCCGACCGAGACGGAGCCCGAAACCCGCGACGAGGCCGAGCGCCTCCGCCGCCTGTTCGCAGACCAGGACGCGCAGCTGGTCGTCTACCTCGCAAGCCAGCTCACGACCCTCAAGACCTATGCCCAGGTGCTCGTCGGCCTCTGCGGTCTGACCGTCACCGTCACCGGCTTCTCGGGCGCGCACATGATCCGCGCGGGCTCGCTGTCGGCTGCGCTGATGGTATCGGGCATCGCGCTCGTGTTGATAGGCCTGGTGTTGTGCCTGCGCACGTTGACGGTCCTGCGCTGGGTCAGCCAGGAGCTGCGCGACGACCTCGTCGAGACCGCCGTCATCGTGATCCTCCGGCGCAACCGGCAACAGAAACAAGTCGGCCTCGCCGGCTTCTTCATCGCCGGCGGCCTCGCGTGCTACCTCGCCGCCGTCTCGGCCGCCGCCCTCATGAGCGACAACCTGTCCCCGCGCTGACGTTGTGCGCTGCGGACCCGCTCAGTCCCAGCGGCTCGTGATCCCGAGCCCGAAGCGTTCGATGGTGCCGGTCTGGCCGGACTTCGTGTCGACCGCCTTCAAGGCCCACACCCCGTTGACCGACTCATCGCCCGAGAACCCGCTGAGCGCCTTGCCGGTGAGATAGATCTCGGTCGCTGCCGGCGCGGTCGCACCATCGTAGACGAGCACCTCGTTACCGGCTGGGTTTGTCAGGGTGACGCGCAGGTCTTTCATGCGCGGGTGCACGATGAAGAGGTCGAGCTTCACGTCCATGTCGACCGTCGCAAGTCCGTAGGCGAGCACCTGTGAGGTGGCTCCGGTCGGCTTGTTGTCGGGGATCGCCAACGCCGGCTCACTCGCGAAGACACCGCGCATCCACGCCGGCAGGCACAGGCCCTGGCCGTCGAGCGCCGCGCCCGCGCACACCAACCCGGCGCCGCCCGGGCAGGTCGAGGCGTCGACGCCGCTGGCCTCGAGGCTGCAGTCCGTGCCCGAGGCCGCGTGAGCATCGCGGTCGGTCGCGATGCAACGGCCCAGCGCTGAAGACTCTGAAGCGCCGACACAGCGGGTGCCAGCTTTGCATCCGGAGTCTGCGACGCACTGACGCCGCTCGGGGCCCCAGGTCACCTTGCAGTCGTACCAGTCGCCGTCGTTGTTGCGCGCGGCCGCGGTGGTCGTGCCGTACGCGAACACCATGCCAAATGAGTTGTCGCCGGCGCCGACCTCGTAGACCGTGTAGGCCTTGCGGTTGCTCGCGTCCCAGAGGTCCTGCTGGTTGACCTCGTTATCGTCGACCGCTTCGAAGGCCTCGGCGACCGTGGTCACCTCGTCGTAGGCAGTCGCCTTCACGGCGGCGACGACCTGCTCGGTTTCCAGCGCCGTGAGCACGCTCGCGGCCGTCAGCTTGCGCTCGCCGAGCACCACGATCGCGGCGGCCGCCAGGCCGATATCGCGATAGCGCTCACCGAAGACGCACGCCGTGTCGAGGTAGGCGCCGATCGCTTCCGAGCGGCAGGCGGGGAGGTAGGCGACCTGGAAGGTCTCCATGTCGAGCGCGCACAACGCGGCGGCCGTCGGATCATCGGCGTCGCACAGGCGGTCGCGCACGGGCGCCATCGGCTCGGCGTCAGCGCACTGGCTGATGAGGTCCTCGCGCGTGGTCGTGCTGGCGTCGAAGCCCGGGTCCGCGAGCCAACCGGCGACGCATGTCTGGATGCCGGCCGCGATCGCCGGATGGCAGCTCCCGCTCGCCACGGGCAGGGGCGCGCATTCGCCGCTGTCACACGTCGCTTCGATGCGATAGGCGCCGCGACCGCGACCGTCACGCGTGCCGATGACGACCAGCCATTCGCCGCCGGTCAGGCGCTGTTTCTTCAGGCGCGAGAGGCGTCCCCAGCCGGCGTCGTCGTCGAACGCAGTCGCGGTCGAGCCATAGCCCCCCTGCGCGTTCTTCGGACCATAGAGGTACATCGTCGTATCGACCGAGCGCGACGAGCCCTTCTGCGTGACGTCCAGCGTCACGACCGCATCGGGCCGAACTGCGAGCATATAGCCATGCCACTCGAGGTCTGCGACGAACGCGCCCGTGACGGCCCCGCTCGTGCCGAACGAGACAGCACCGAGCTTGGCGACCCGGTCACCGGCATCGGCCTTGCCGTCGACCACGGCGGGCTCGACCAGGGCGCCGCGGCCCTCATCGGCGCAGGCGCCCGCGAAGAGGAGCAACACGAAGAGGGCGAGGGGCGGGATGAGCGACTTCATCGGGATCCTTTGGCCAGCCGTAAAGAGGCGCGGCGTTTAGCCCATCCGCGTCGCCCATGTCCAGTCCGAGGTCATATCAACCGGCAAGGCCGGGCCACGCGACGGCGTAGCACGCGCGTTACAACCGCCGCCGTTCGCGTTGTCCCCCACGGCGTCTCGTGCGATCCCCTCGCTGGGCCCTTGCCCACACCTCACAGAGACAACGGAGAATCCCTGATGAACTTCTTTGCCCAGATCGCGCAACAGGTCGCCCACACCGCGCCCGCCGCTGCGCAAACCAGCACCGGCCAGACCATCCTCGACACCATCGCCGAGCGTGGCGTGGACATCGGGTTGAAGGTCCTGGCCGCCGTCGTCGCGTGGATCATCGGCTCATGGTTCATCCGCATGCTCGGTCGCGTCGCCAGTAAGGCGATGAGCCTGCGCAATGTCGATGCCACGCTCGCACGCTATATGTCGGCGTCGCTCGGCGTCGTCATGAAGGTGCTGCTGATCGTCGCCATCCTGGGCATCTTCGGCATCGAGACGACCTCGTTTGCGGCCTTCTTCGCCGCCGCCGGCATCGCCATCGGCATGGCCTGGTCGGGACTCCTGTCGAACTTCGCGGCCGGCATCTTCATGATGTTCCTGCGCCCGGTGAAGGTCGGCGACTTCGTGACGGTCGGCGGTGTGACCGGCACGGTGCGTGAGATTGGCCTGTTCGTGACCGCCATCGACACGCCCGACAACGTCAAGACGATGATCGGCAACGCCAAGATCTTCGGCGACACGATGTCGAACTACTCGGCCAACCCGCACCGCCGCGTCGACCTCATCGCGCAGCTCGCCCACGGGGTCGACTACAAGGCCGCTATCACGCTCCTGCGTGAGCGCCTGCCGAGCCTGCCGCACGTCACCAGCACGGTCGCTCCGACGGTCGAGATCATCGAGTTCAACGCGATGGGCCCGGTCCTGTGCGTGCGCCCCTCGACCCACACCGACACCTATTGGGATGTCTACTTCGCGGCCAACGCGCTCATCAAGGACACGTTCGGTCAGGCCGGCTACCCGGTGCCGGAGATCCACTACCGCATCATGCACAAGGGCGCCGAGGTCTGAGAGTCACATCCCGCGCGACGCAGAGCAGGGGCGGCCCATGAGGAGCCGCCCCTTCGTCTATCAGGTGCGGTCAGGCGCGATACACGTGTCGCCCAGCTGGAAGTCGAACGGGTGGTACTCGACCTCGACCCCATTGCCGTCTTCGTCGCCAGGGTTGGAGACCTCGATCATGCACTGGCCGGCCTCGACAGTGCGGTCGAGATCGGGGCGTGACCGGCTCGTGACGGATAGTGTTCCAACGTCGAGGGCCACGCCGTCCGGGGTGATGCGGGCGGTCATGCGCGGCGCGGGCATAGCCAGCGTCAAGAGGTCGCTGGCGCTCCAGCCTTCGGCGAAATCCGGCGAGATCTCGCTGGCGCGGGCGAGCTCGACCAGGAGCGAGCCGGCGACGGCGCCATCGATAGCGATCGAGATCAGCTCGGGTGCGGTGTTCGCGCTGATGTCGATCGGCGTGGACTCGCTATTGAGCTTCGCCTCGACGATGTCTTCGCCATCGAGCTCGAAGGTGAGCGGGCCCGCGATGAGCCCTTCGACGGTCGCGCGCGCGTCGTTGTCGATGAGCTTGGCGATGCCGGCCAGGCGGCCAAGCGAGAGGGCGAAGGTGCCCTCGAGCGTCTCGCAGAGCGACTCATCATAGTTGCCATCTTCGTCGTAACAGGAGTCCTCGGTCTCGAGGAGCTCCTTTGGGCCATTGACCGCGAGGTCGCGCACGTCGACTTCGAGCGAGGCCATCTGGGCCTGGCGGTCGACGTCGAGCGCCACCGAGCCGACACCCATCGCGACACCGATGGCGACATCATCGAAGCTGCCCGCCACCGCGATCGGGCTCACGACATCGATGCTCGCGCGCAGCTCGTCCGCCGACAGGCGGCGCAGGGCGGCCCGCAGGGTGCCGCGCGCGGTGACGAGGGACGGCGGCGGCGACTCGGGGTCGAGCGCGCGGGTGATGTCGATGAAGGCATCGACCAGCGGCCCGATGTTGACCGAGACCGCGAGCACGTCGGCGTGCAGCTCGATGAGGGCTGCCTCTGAGCGGTCGGCGCCGACCAGGACGCGCAGGTCGATGTCGCCGTCGACGAGCGAGGTCACCGAGACGCGTAGGGGCACTGCCGCGAGCGCCCGGACGCAGTCGTCGTCCCCGTCCGCAGCGGATTCAGGAGCAGCATCAGGACCGCCGACGACCTCGACATCCTCCGAGACCAGGTCGCAGATGTTCGCGGGATCGATACGGTAGACGATCGAGGTCGCGGTCCGTGATTCGATCTGATCGTCGCGGAAGACGCGGCGCTCGAGCTCGTCCTCCATGTCGGCCTGGAGCTGGTCGAAGTCGACGTCGTCGAGCGGCAGGAGGAAGCCGGTCGCCGATTCCTCGTCGCCAAATCCGTCGTCCTTGGGCGGGACCTCGCTCGCGTCGTCCGAACCAGTGAGCGCGCGGATGACCGTCTCCGCCTGGTCGAGGGTCGCGGCGTCGTGCAGGAACTTTTCGGTACGCCAGGCGATGTCCATCATCGCCCGCACGTTCGCGACCGCGTCATCGCGCACGCCCTGTGCCTCGATGGTGAGCGGCTCACCGCGCACGGCCGGATCTTCGCTGGAGCAGGCACCGCCGAGTGCCAGCATCGCAAGCGGGGCGAGCGTGGGTCGGAGCAAACGGCTCGCGAAGAGACCCGTGAAACGGTGAGCATCGAAGTACATACGCATGGGATTTCTCCAGTGGGGCGTCTTTGCCCGGCCATGTGACACCCGAGGCGAGCGCGGTGGACAGAAAAAAACCATCAGCGCCAGTCGCCCCAGAACACGTCGATGCAGCCGCCGCGCCTGATTTCGCCGAGACCGACGACCGACACGCGTTCCGGTGGCACGACCAATAACTGACTGTCGCGTCCAGGACGGCAGAAGCCGAGCACCAGGTTCATCCCTTCGGCAAGCGCGTCAGGGTTCAGGACCAGTTCGGACAGCGCGGCGCGCGCGGCCGCTGGGCGATGCACCCATAGAACGTAGTGATCGCCCGAGGCGCCGCGGACCGCGTCGCGAAGCTGGCTGCCGGACAGGAATGGCGCGAGCGTGTCGCCATCGAGCACCGCGAGGAAGGCGAGCGCGGCGGTTGGCGGGTCGGCGGCGAGGTCGGCAGGCGGGTCGAGTGTCTCGACGATACTGCGGTCCGGGCGGCCGAAGATCTGGAGCTGGAAGTCACCGACGTCATCCGGCACGAGGGTCACCTCGTGGCGATCGAAGCGGTCGAGCGGTGCCATCGGGGACGTCCAGATGAGTGCTGCGCTGGCCGGGCGATTGGCATCGGTCGGGTCGAGGCCGAGGATGCGGCCCTCGAGCACGAGGCTCGGTGGGCCGGGATCGCCGCCGTCGAGCAGCGGGTCGCCGCACGCGACGAGTGCGGCAGCGAATAGGGCGGCGGACCACGCAGCATGGGAGTGGCGGTTCAGAAGCTCACCGCCAATCCGACGTGGGCCCAGCCGAGCACCGGCGTGCGCGACGATACCTCGCGCCAGGACTCGCGCACCTCGAGGGCAAGGACGCGCAGACCCCCTTCGACGAGGAGGGCTAGCGGCCCGTCGCCGAGCGGGATATCGGTGCGCGCGACCGCGTCGAAGATAGGCCCGACATGCAGTCGCGACGGCTCGAGCGCGGGCTCCTGGAGATGAGCGACAATGCCCAGACGCAATCCGAACGAGAGCGAGAGCAGGCGCAGATCGAAGGTTTTGCGCACGCCCGCGACGAGCGAGAGCTCGTGCAGCGGCGCGGACGTGGCGCCGAGCCCACCGACGTCGGCGTAGGAATAGGCGAGGGTCGTATCGATCGTCAGATCCTGGAGCTCGAACGAGAGGCCGAGCCCGCCGCCGAGCGCCGGCAGGTAGCCGTCGGTCGCAGCCGGGGACAGGCTCCAGAACACGGCGAGGCTCGTCGAGAGACCCTCGCCCCCACCCTTTCGCACGAAGCGGCCGTACTCGAAGATCTGCATGCTGCTCGCAGTGAGCGCCGTATCGCGGCCAGCCTGGAGCGTGAGGTCGCCCTCGCGGAAGCGATCGCGTTCGCGCCAACGCACGAAGTAGCGACCCGCCCCGAGCGACAGGCGTGTTCCGGCACTGGGGCTCGAGACTTCAGCGGCAATCGGTCCTTCCCTGCGACCGACGTGGAAGATGAAGTGGCCGACGCCGGGTAGTGCCACGCGCCCTTGCGAGCGGGTCGGTGCGAGGCGCGTGAGGATGACGTTGCCGCGCCCTTTGAGCGAGTAGCGGAAGGTCGGGTGCTGCACGCCGATGGTGGTCGTCGAGGTCGCGGCGATCGTCTGGTCCCTGGCGTAGCGGTAGGCCTCGTCGAGGCTCACGAGCTGGTCGTCGTTGCCGTCGGCGGCGCCGCGCAGGGCCGACACGAGGTGGTGTGTGAAGAAGCTGCCGCTGATCGCATCGGACTCCTGCGCGTCCTCGCCCTGGGCGGCCGACGTGAGGATGACGAAGCCCTCCGGCAGCTGCTCGTTCGGGACCGGCAGGACAAATGGCACATCGGGTCGCAGGCCCTTCACCCGGGTCGCCTGCCCCGAACGGCACGCATCGACGATGAGGACGCGCAGGTCGGCCGACGAGCCCTCGACGGCGTTGCGGATCTCGTCCCAGGGCAGGACGGTCGTGCCGAGGTGCAACGAACGATCGTCGGCGTGCCCCGAGTAGTAGACAAGCAACGTGGTTGCGCGGCCGGGCTCGCGCTCACCGCGTAGGCGCGCATTCATGCGGGCGAGCGCGTCGCGGGCACGGGTCGCGTCGACGTCGATGAGCGTCACGACGTTGTCGGGGATGAAGCCGCCGAGTTCGGTCAGGACCTCGGCCATCTTCTTCGCGTCGCGGCCGGCATGCTCGAGCTCGGCCTCGCCCTGGAGACCCGCGTGGGAAGCGATGAGGAGCGCGTAGCGTGACGCGTCGGAGGCGCGGGCGGCGGTGGGGTGGGCGAGGGCGAGGGCGAGGGCGAGGGCGAGGGCGAGGGCGAGGGTGCGGGCGTGGGTGCGGGCGGGCGCGAGGGTGCGGGCGGGCGCGGGGGCGAGGGTGCGGGCGGGCGCGGGCGTGGGCGTGCTCACCGCGCCTCGAACGTATGCTCGAGGTAGTTGCAGCCGACCCGATCGCGCAGCGTGTCGAGCGCAATCGGCGCGCTCGCGAGGTCACTCGTTGGGATCGGCGCGGCGCATACGAGGAGGCGCAACCGCGCCGGGTCGCCCGGCGTTACGGTGAGGCCGGTCGGGAGCCAGCCGTCCTCGGGGATGACCCCGCGGAAGAGGTCGACCCAGCCGCCCGCGTCGAAGCCTTCGAGCGCGATGTGGATGCCGCCGCCGCGGCCGACGTGGAGGCGCAGCTTGTCATTAGTGGCAAGGGGGGGTGCCGCCGCGATGGCGACCGGGTCGCCCAGGAGAACACCGTCCCGTTGCACCGCGACCTCGACCGTCGGGGCGCCTTTCGCACGCGTTCCGTCGCCTTCGCCCAGTGGCCGGGTCACATCGACCGGTCGGGTCACGAGGAACACCAGTGCCGCCAATGCGAAGACGGCGCCCGTCGCAAGCCAACGATTGCGGCGCGAGCGCATCTCGACGTTCGCGCGCAGGCTCGCTGTGGCACGCCGCCCAGCCAGCGACACGACGTCGCTGGCTGGCCGCACGAACGTCGGCAGCGGTTCGTCGGCTGCACGTGCCACCGCCTCCCGCTCGGCCGCGACCCGGGCGGCGCAGCGGGCACAGCTCGCGAGATGGGCCTGGACCTGGTCACGCACCTCGGGACCGAACTCGTCGAGCGCCGCAAGCGACACCCGCATACCGGACAGGCAGCTGCTCGGCGGCTCGCTGCGCTCGAACGGGTTGGGCTCGCTGCCCTCGTTCCCTAGCGATTCGCTCATGGGTTGGCTCCTTGCGTGAGGACCTTCCTGCCACGCTCCCTGAACTCGTCGAGCCGGCGACTGACTGTGCGACGGTGCAACCCGAGTAGCTCACCGATCTCATCCTGGTCCATGCCGTCGACGTAGTAGCACACGGCGATGGTCGCGAGCTCCTCGTCGACCACCGCCAGAACCCGCCCGAGATCCACGCGCGCGTCGCGAGCAGCCGTGGTGTTCGCCACCTCGGGCACCAGCTCGGGCGCTTCACGATCGAGCAGCGCCGTGCGCCGCCGCCGATCGCGGATGAGATTGAGCGCCCTCGTCGTCGCCGCGCGATAGAGGAATGCCACCGGCACCTCGGGCGCCTGGCCCACTTTCAGGCGATCGAACAGCAGGATGAAGGCCTCCTGGGTGACGTCTTCGGCCAACCCTGGATCACCCAGCACGCGACGTGAGCGTTCTCGGATCATGGTCACATAGCGCCGATAGAGACGCGCGAGCTCTGCCTCGGCCGAAGCGGTCGTGAGATTCATCGCGTCGTCTGACCTGTGCGGGGCCATAGTGGCCTCCGCGTACCGCACCCCGGCTGGACCTTCCAGCCGGAACTGCACTTCAATGACACCCCACGCTCCGGTCGTGGACACGAATTCGGCAACGGCAGCCGAAGGCGATCCGGCGAATTCGCGTGGGCAGCTTCGCTTCGCGAGGCCTTCGCGAACGAATTCGCGTGGGCAGCTTCGCTTCGCGAACGAATTCGCGTGGGCAGCTTCGCTTCGCGAGGCCTTCAGTCCAGGCTTCGCCATCCTTGCGAAAGCGTTCGCGAACGAATTCGAGTTCGCCAGCGTTGCACGCGCGGCCACGTCGTTGACTCCGCACTGGAGGAACTGCGACGAGGTGCGGCAAGGGCGGGCGCAAGCGAGTCTCCCCGAACGCTGTTAGATCAGCTATCGATGAACCATGACTGACGTCCCGCAGCTCCGCTTCGCATCCTACGATCTGCCGCTGCGCGATGACGTGCGCATCCTCGGGAGCCTGCTCGGCGAAGTGCTCGCGGTGCAGAGTGGCCGCACCCTGTTCGAACGCGTCGAGTCCGTGCGCACGACTGCGCGCCGCCGCCGCACCGGCGATGCGACCGCCGAGGAGCTCGACCAGCGACTGGCGGATCTCACGCCGCGTGAAGCGACGTTGGTCGTGCGCGCGTTCTCGACCCTGTGTGCGTTGACCAACCTCGCCGAGCGCGTGCATCGCCTGCGCCGTCGGCGCGAGCTGACGTTCGAGGACGGACCCGCCCAGATTCAGGTCGGCACCTTCGAGAGCGCGCTGCGCGTGCTCGCGAAGACGTTGCCGGTCGACCAGGTCCAGCGCCTCGTCGACCGCGTCCAGGTGGTGCCGGTGCTGACCGCGCATCCCACCGAGGCGACGCGCCGGACCGTGCTCGGTAAAGAGCTGCGCATGGCGGAGGCGCTGCTGCAGCGCGTGCGGGCGGGCCGTCTCACGCGCACCGAGGAGCACGTCCTGCTCGGGACGATCCGGCGCGAGATAGCGATCACCTGGCAGACCGACGAGCACCTGGCCGAGCGGCCGACCGTCGCCGACGAGGTCGAGCACGCGCTGTTCTATCTGACGACCGGGATCGTGCCCGCCCTGCCCGCCCTGAATGAAGCGTTCGACGACGCGGTCGCGCGCGTCTATGGCTATCGCGCGGTGACGTTGCGGCAGCCGCTCGTGCGCTTCGCGTCATGGGTCGGCGGCGACATGGACGGCAATCCGAACGTCGGCGCCGCGACCATTCGCGAGACGATCTCGCGCCATCACGCGCAGGCGCTGGCGATCTGGCGGGACGAGGTGCGCGCCCTCTTCGGGCAGCTCTCGCACAGCCTCTCGCGGGTCTCGGTCGAGCCGGCCATCCTCGAAACAATCGAGCGCTACAAGGCCCTCATGCCACGCGCCGCGCGCACCATCCCGCGCCGCTACGCGGGCATGCCCTATCGGGTGCTGTTGTGGCTCATATGGGCGCGCCTCGGCGGCTCGGACGGCGAGCACCAGGCCGGCGACGAGGCGGCCTCGGTCGGTCGTTATCCGGGACCCGAGGCACTGCTCGCCGACCTCGGACTCATCGCCGACAGCTTGCGCCTGAACCGCGGTGAGCACGCCGGCCTCGAGCTCGTGACGCGCCTCATCGGCCTGGTCGAGGCGTGCGGCTTCCACCTGGCGACGCTCGATGTGCGCCAGGACGCGGTCGTGCATCGTGGTGTGCTCGACCGGATAGCGACCGTGCTCGGGCTGCCGATCCCGTCCGAGCGCTCCGCCGCCGAGCGCGTGGCGCTGTTCGAGGGGATCGTCAAGCGTCCGCCCGAGCTGCCGGTCGGCCTCGACCAGGAGCCCGGCGTGAAGGACACGCTGGAGGTGTTCCGGGCGATCGACGAGGCACGTCGCGCGTATGGGCCGCGCGCGGTCGGCCCCTACATCATCAGCATGGCGCGTGGTCCAGACGATGTGCTCGCGGTGTTGGCGCTCGCGCGCATCGCGACCCGGGTCGCGAGCCCGCACCTCGACGTGGCACCGCTGTTCGAGACCGTCGACGATCTCGACAATGCCGAGGCGACGCTCGACGCGATGTTGTCGGACGCGACCTATCGGGCGCACCTGAAGACGCGCGGCGACGAGCAGCTCGTGATGCTCGGCTACTCGGACTCGAACAAGGACGCGGGCATCGCCGCGTCGCGCTGGGCGCTGCAACATGCACAGGCCAGCCTCGTGCGGGTGGCGGACAGCCATCAGGTGCGCCTCACGTTGTTCCATGGTCGTGGCGGCACGGTGTCACGCGGTGGCGGATCGCCCCGCGCGGGGGTGCTGGCGGCGCCGCCGGGGGCCGTGCGGGGGCGGCTGCGGGTGACCGAGCAGGGTGAGATCGTGCACGCCAAGTATGGCATCGCGGAGCTCGCGACGTGGACGCTCGAGTCGATGGCGGCGGCCGTGCTCGAGGCGACTGGGCTCGAGGCGCGGCGGCCCGATGGCCTTCGCAAGGATGGCGAGGCCTCGACTGCGGGCCCCGCGGGTGGTCCACCCATGGCATACACGCGCGCCATGGACACGCTCGCCAGCGCGAGCCGGGTCGCCTATCGCACGCTGGTCGAGGGGCCCGAGTTCATCGCCTACTTCCGGAGTGCCACACCGATCGATGTGATCGAGCGCATGACGCTCGGGTCCCGCCCGGCGAGACGGCGGAGCGGCACCCCGTCACTCTCGGATCTGCGGGCCATCCCGTGGGTCTTCGCGTGGACCCAGTCGCGCCAGATTGCCCCCGGTTGGTACGGCATGGGAGCTGGGCTCGAAGCGGCGATCGCCACCCACGGGATCGATCTGATGCGCACGATGGCGGCCGACTGGCCGTTCTTCCAGGCGCTCCTGTCCGACGTCGAGATGGTGCTGGCCAAGGTCGACCTCGACTTCGGGCAGCGCTACGCGGCGCTGGCGGCGCCCGAGCAGCAGGTCGTGTTCGAGGCGATAAAGCACGAGCACACGCGCACTGTCCTTGCGGTGCTGGCGATCCGCCAGGCGAGCGAGCTGCTCGCGCACGACCAGGATCTGGCGCGCGCGATTCGCCTGCGCGAGCCGTACATCGACCCGATGAGCGTGCTACAGATCGACCTGCTCGCCCGCTGGCGCGCCGCCGACCGCAACGACCCGGCCCTTGAACAGGCCCTGGTCGCGAGCGTCATCGGCGTCGCGCGCGGCATGCAGAACACGGGATGATTTCTCCGATAAACGCGCAACCAAAGGAGCCCGCAGCATGAAGAACATCCTCGTCGGTCGACCTTCGTATAACGACTGGGCCCAGGCCATCGACAAGGTGGCGAGCCGCTCGGGCGGGCGCATGCACGTGCTCGAGATCGACGACGCCGACGAGGTCCTGAGCTACGCGCGGCGCTTCGGCATGCAGGGCGTCATCCCGATGACCTATCCGCAGATGAAGGTCCTGGCGCAGCATCGCGACCGCTTCCAGGCGGTCGGCGTCAAGGTCGTGTGCAGCGACAGCTATGATCTGGTCGAGGCCTTCGACGACAAGGTCCGCTTCATCCGCTTCATGGAGGAGCAGGACCTGATGCACCTCCTGCCGGACGTCTACGTCGTCAGCCACGACGGCCAACGCACCGACTACGCGGAGATCCAGTACCCGTGCATCTTCAAGCTGGCGGTGACCTTCGGCGGCACCGGCTCGGCCGTACATCTGACGGCACACAAACCGGTCGAGCTCGACAAGGTCGCGCGCGGCACCCCGTACATCGTGCAGCAGTACATCCCGGGCAACGTCGAGTACGGCGGCCACATCTATGTCGAAGGCGGCTCCATCCGGCGCCAGCTCTTCTATCGCGGCGCGCGCGATGCGTCCGTGCATGTGCAGCGCGGCCGCATGCCGAAGTTCGATCGCTTCGAGGAGCTCGACGAGGCCGCCGAGCTCGAGTCGATGTTCGGTGCCATCAATTACACCGGCTTCGCCTGCGTCGACTTCAAGGTCTCCGATGACGGCATCAAGATCTTCGAGGTGAATCCGCGCCTCGGTGGCACGATCATCCACAATGAGCCGGACCTCCGGAGCTTTTTCGATGCGGCGCTCGACGTCTGAGCGTCTCAGGCGAGGTCGTCGAACGCGACCGCAAGCAGCCGCACCCGCCCGGTTGCGACGACGCGGTCTTGCGTATCACGCACCGACGCCTCCCAGACCTGGGTCGTGCGCCCGCGCGTGATCGGCGTGGCGCGACAGCGAAGCACGGCACCGAGGCGCGCCGCGCGAATGAAGCTCGTGTGGTTTTCGAGCCCGACGACTCCGCCCGTGTGCCCACGGGCCTTCGCCGCGAGCGCCGCGCCGTAGGAACAGACCGTCTCGATGACGCCGCAGTGCACGCCGCCGTGCACGACTCCATAGGGTTGAAGATGTTGCCTGCCAACGGTCCACTCGATCTCGACCGCGTCGGCGGTTGCCGACACGACGCGGATCCCGTTGGCTGTCATCCAGTCGTCCTTGGGGCCAGCATCGCTATGGGTGTCGTCGCTCATGCTCGAAGCCTAACGCGCTTCGAGCTTGCACACGACCGGGATCGCGTATTCGCGCAGTTCGACAATCGTGTCCGGGCCGCTCGCACGCGCGCCAAAAAGGGCTTCGTCGCGCTTTTACACGCGTGTCGCCCATCGGCGCTGTAGCTCTTCGTTCGCCGCACGTGTCGCCTCATGGGCTCGTCCCCGCCCAGGTGCCGACAGACGCCAGGTCGCGGCACGCGCGCGAACGCGCTCGGGATGCTGTGGGTCGCGCAGGACAGCGAGTTCTATCGCCTCGGCGAGCTGCGGCGAGTCCGGATAGTGCGTCGACAGCGATACCAGGATGTCGTCGACCTCGCGCGCCGAGTGCGCTTCGTCAATCATGCTGACGAGCTCGCTCGGGGCGTGCCTGCGCAGCGCCCAGATCTCATCAGCTACGGCGATGCGCTGTTCGACGGTGATGAGGCTCTCGGCGAGTCCGTTCTCGCGCGCGGTGGAACCGATGAGATGGTCTTGGTCGTCGACGCCCAGCCCGAGCGCGCGCATGCGATCGGCCAGCTCCGGTCCGCCGTGACGCGCGATCAACGAACGGTAGCGGATGACGGCCGGCGGCAGCTCGACCCAGAAATCGATGCTGAATTGGTTCAGTTCTATCCGCACCGGCATCCCGTGCCAGCGCCCGGTCGCGTGGTTGAGGTCGGGCACGTCCGCATCGTCGAGGAAGGTGCCCAGCTCGCGCGCCATCTTGATTCTTCCGCGGTTGTACGTCGCGCGATTGAAGCCCAGGAGGGCCACCAGCACCAGCAGCACCCCGGCCGTCGCCCAAAAGAAGCTCGACAATACCATTACATTTCCTCCGGCGCGCCCGCGCTGTGTGATGTGACGCTATCCTCGCGGCCTCGCTTCCCACTGACGGCCGCCGCGCACCCACTCGTGCAAGCGCTTCCGTAAGCACCGATTCATCGCGTCGCGCGGTCGCCTGGAAAAGTATTGCGTGGCAACGCCAGCTCGGGTGGACGCTATCTGAGGATGCAGCGCCATTGATCTCTTGCCGTGGCGATCACGGTTCGAGATGTGCCGTTATGCTCGGCCCCCTCGGTCCAGGTCCTTGGCCATACGTCAGGCAACACTTCGTCCGTCGCTGCCGCTCCAGTCGCGCCTCACGGGGCTTGCGCAGACGCATGGCTCGGTGCTGCTGGCGCTCAGAGCACGTAGAAGCAATGCGCCGGAGTTGCGGCCTGAGCGTAGCGGCCATCCCGAACGTGCGCGAAGCGTGCGCGAGGGATGGCGGTACAAGCGTGGCGCAACCTACTGCCTCCCGGGCTTCGCGAGCCGACGAAGTTTGACTGCGCACGCCCGACAACGTTCGTCGGCTGTGCTGCGCGGCCGATCGAACGCGCGCAGAGCGTTCAGGCCGTGTCAGTACGAGCCGCTTGTTGGACCAAGCCGCTGCGCGGCAGCAGTGCGATGTCGGCGACGAATGTGACTGGTGCGAACAGCGGAGCCCATGCCCATGCAGGGGCGTCGCCCCGAACCCCGACCCGGGACCGTGGTCCCTGGACCCGGTTCACTCGACTGCTTGGTGGCCAGTGACTTGCCCTGTGCGAGACGCGGCGCGAGGACGGCTAGGAAATCTGACTCTGAAGAGGATTGTGGGGCGGACTGAGTTCGTCGTGATGCCGATAGCTTGGGTGGGCACATAGGGCCCATTCATGGAGGTATCGGATGGCGACTCAGGAGATTCTGGCGGCACTTGAGACGGACCTCAGTTTGTCGGGCAAGTCACCGAGCACGTGTACGACATACATGGCGTGCGTGCGCTACTTCAGCGCGTACGTCGGCAAGTCGCTGGCGCAGACGGAGCGTTCCGACGTGGTGCGCTTCGTCAGGCACATCTCGCAGGAGCGCCGGCTCACGCCGGCGACGGTGAAGACGTACGTCTGCGCCCTGCTCTTCGCGTACAGGGTGACACTGGGCAAGACGCCGAACAAGCGAGCCTCCCAAGGTCCCCGCAGTCGCTTCATGGCAGCGCCCACCATCCCCAAGCAACAACCCAAAGCGAAGAAAAAGGCGAAGGCCCAACCAGTCAGATCCACTGTG